>Ga0082212_10007871_pt1 | contig 14011 bp, 10 predicted proteins | sample TergutNt197P3_FD_71548 | JGI IMG/M metagenome (GOLD analysis project Ga0082212, IMG submission 71548) | Neocapritermes taracua P3 segment gut microbial communities from Petit-Saut dam, French Guiana - Nt197 P3 | ecosystem: Host-associated > Arthropoda: Insects > Digestive system > Gut ... | reverse complement strand
GGCAACGACTGGACGCCGTACGCAAAACCGCAGCCCGAAACGGGACAGTTTTGGGTCCGCCTCACGGAAACGGTCAGAGGCTCCGTGCCGAAGGTCAGATCGACATATATACCGGAATTCTGCAACCACTGCGAGAGACCGGCTTGTATCGCGGCCTGCCCCGCCGGCGCCGCCGTTAAAAGGGACGACGGCATCGTAATAATCCTCCCTGAGAAATGCACGGGATGCGCCGCCTGCGTCACGGCTTGTCCCTATGGCGCCGTAACAAAAAACGACGAGTTTAATATATGCCAGAAATGCACTTTGTGCGCGCATCTGCTCGACGCGGGAGAAAAACTCCCCCGATGCGCGGAGGCCTGTCCGACAGACGCTGTCGGTTTCGGTGAAGATACGGACCTGCGGGATTTTATTGAAGGGGCCTCGGTTATAAAACCCGAAACGGGAACCGGTCCAAATGTTTTTTATCGTAATGTGCCCGGTGAATTTATAGCGGGCACGGTCTATGACCCTCAGGATATGGAAGTGGTCGTCGGAGCGAGCGTCAGGGCGACAAACGGAGGCAGGATGCGGGAAGTCATAACGGATGACTTCGGTGATTTTTGGTTTACGGACCTTGCCGTCGGCCTGTACGACGTCGTCATCGAAGCCGATGGCTTTGAGTTCAAGACCTTTAAAAATATAAACTCAAAAGGCGGCGTAAACCTCGGGGATACGGCGCTGACAAGAAAAAAATGACCCGATTATAATTCAGTCGCACGGCTGCAGCTTTTTGATACCGAAAGCTGCAGCCTCTTGTTTTCCCGATCCGTGAATTAATTGAAGTTGTATTCTTTGCACATTTTGTATATAATGGCATAACAGGGCGGCGGGAGCCGGAGCCTGCGCGGGTCCGATTTCCGCCGCCTGTAATAAGTCAAAGGCAAATCTGCGGAAAGGAGGAATCGTTACGTATCGTGCAAACATTCCGCAAAAGACCGCATCGCGAATAAAAAACAAATTCATTTTCTTTTCCGTTATTCTGTACATTATCATCTTCGTCGCCGGAATCGTCGCTTTCGTGCTGTCCATGCGGCAGATAATCAGGACAAACAACTCAACCGAACTGTCTCAAATACTCGAACTGGAGAAGATCAAACTTGAGACCTCCTTAAACACAGAGATCACAATTGTCCTTAAACTCGCGGATTCTCCGCTGATAAAACGGTATTTTTCCGATCCCTCCGACACTGTTATGGAAAAACTCGCTTTCGAGGAAATCGCCTCATACCGTAAAGTTTTTTCGGGTTTTTCAATTTTTTGGATTAATAACATCGACAAAATGTTTTACTCCGACGATAACGAATCCTACCTCGTTGACGTCGAAATACCGGAAAACTATTGGTATCCCATGACCCTCTATGAAACGGACGACTATAATTTTAACATAAACTACAATCCCGACCTCGACATAGTCAGGCTTTGGATCAATGCCCCCGTTTTCAGCGATGAATCAGTGCCTTTGGGTATGGTTGGGACCGGAATAGAGCTTTCGGCATTTGTCGACGCGGCATACCGCAACATAGACGACAGGGTCAACCTTTTCTTTTTTAATGCTCAAGGTGAAATAACCGGAGCTGAGAGCGTTGAGCTTATAGCCGAAAAAAGACCGATAGATTATAAAACCGGAGCTTTCGGCGTCGATATTCTCGCAGCCGCGAAAGACCTCGGACCGGGTGAAATAAGAACATTTGATTATCATTCCGGAAGTATCGCCGTCGGGGCCATTCCCACGCTTGAATGGTACGCTGTTGTGTTTATGAATGACAGTTTAAGCGATTACCGCACCGCAATGACCGCGCTTTTCCTTGTTGTTCTTGTGATAATCTCGCTGATATTCATAATTTTCAACGTGTTCATCAATAAGTACCTCCACTCCCTGAACGATACGATGGAATCGCTTGAAGTCGCCTCCAAAGCCAAAAGCAACTTTTTGGCCAACATGAGTCACGAGATACGAACGCCCATGAACGCCATTTTGGGCGTCACCGAAATAAGCATGCGCGACAGCAAGCTTGAATCCGCGGCGGCGGACGCTTTCCGGCGTATCCACAATTCGGGCAATTTGCTGTTGGGCATAATAAACGACATTCTTGATCTGTCCAAGATCGAAGCGGGCAAGCTTGACATCACGCCTGCCGTCTATGAGATCGCGAACCTCATAAATGACGCCGCAACCCTCAATATGATGCGGGTCGGCAGCAAACCCATCGAGTTTGAACTGTCGGCGGATGAAAATATGCCGGCGAAATTTTTCGGGGATGAGCTCCGCATCAAGCAAATACTGAACAACCTGCTTTCCAACGCTTTCAAATACACGGAAGAAGGCACGGTCAGGTTTTCCGTTTCTGCCGAAAAGAACTGTGAAACACCCGGATGCGATGTAACGCTTGTTTTTGTCATCAGCGACACCGGGCAGGGCATGACGAAAAATCAGTTGAACAGCCTTTACGACGAATATTCCCGTTTCAACGCGGAAGCAAACCGCACTACCGAAGGAACAGGGCTCGGCATGAGCATTACGGCAAATTTGGTTCGTCTCATGAACGGCAGCATCGCTACGGAGAGCGAGCCTCTTAAGGGTTCTGTTTTTACCGTGCGTTTACCTCAGAAAAGCGCAGGCCCCGACGTATTGGGCAGTAAGTCGGCCGAAGACTTCAGGAATTATACAGCAAGCGGCGCCGGCAGGATAAAAGGGGCGCAAATAACCATTGAACCGATGCCTTACGGCAGCATTTTGATCGTTGACGACGTGGAATCGAATCTGTTTGTCGCCAAAGGGCTGATGGCCCCTTATGAGTTAAAGATCGACACGGCAATGAGCGGTTTCGAGGCGATCGATAAAATCAAATCCGGCAACGTTTATGATATAGTGTTCATGGATCATATGATGCCGAAAATGGACGGCATCGAGGCGGTGAAGCACATCCGCGATCTCGGATATACCCGGCCCGTCATAGCGCTGACAGCCAACGCCGTGGTCGGGCAGTCGGAAGTGTTTTTGGAAAACGGATTCAACGCTTTTGTTTCAAAACCCATAGACGTGCGCCTTTTGAACTCCGTACTGGAGAAATACATACGCGACTCCATGCCGCCGGAGGTCATCGAAGCCGCAAGGCAGACAAGAGACTTAAGGGCCGTCAGCGTGCCGGCCGGAAACCCGCCGCCGGACCCTTTGGTGGCGGAAGCTTTCGTGAGAGACGCCTCCAAGTCTGCGGAAACGCTTGAAGTGATTTTAAAAAAGATCGGCGAGTGCAGGCAAGAGGATATACGTCTTTTTACGATAAACGCTCACGCGATGAAAAGCGCGCTTGCGAATGTCGGCGAGCCCGGACTCTCCGCAGCCGCCGCGAAATTGGAGAGCGCCGGGCGTGAAAACGATACCGCCCTTATTTCAGCCGAAACACCGGGATTTCTCGATGATCTGCGCTCTGTGATCCGAAAACTGTCGCCCGATACCGCAGAAGACGATATCGAAACGACTGAGACTGATATTTCGTATTTACGCGAAAAACTGCAAACGGTCAAAGACTCTTGCGAGACATATGACAAAAAAACCGCAAAAGACACATTGAACGAAATAAGAGAGAAAGCATGGCCGCGCCGGACAGGCGAACTCCTCGGAAAGATATCCGAACACCTGTTAAGCGGCGATTTCGAAGACGCCGCATCCGTCACCGAAGAGCTTATACAAACGATTTGAGTTTTTCAAAAAAGCCGCGGCTGCGGCTTTTTTCGGGAATAACACCCTTTGACAAGGCGGGGCACGACATGAACAAAAAAATGCAGCGTCTCCTGATATCAACAGTCACCGGACTGTTGATAGTCGTGCTTGCGGTCAGTGTCTTTATCACGCTGAAAAACAACGGGGATCACATGAGAATACTTGACGAAAGCGTGCAGTCAAATTTGCTTTCGGTGTCGATCGCCGCCCGCGAAATCCTTGATATCGAAAAATTTTACACGTATAACAGCACGGAGGACATAATCGCCGATATCGACGATTATTTTAGGGTCCTGAATGATTTGCGTTCTCTTCAGGAAATGGTCGGCACCACATACATATACGCGCTCAAAATGATAGACGGCGAGTGCTGGTTCATTTTTGACACCGACCCCGATCTTGAGACGATAGATGAAATATTCGACGAATACGAAGACATATCTAAAGTACATTCGGACGCTTTTAACGGCATCGAATCAGCCGGCATCATGAACTTGACCGATCAATGGGGGAGCTATAACACCGGCGCTGTCCCGATTTGGAAAGACGGGGAAGTCATAGGCGTTATGTGCACCGATGTTGAGGATCGCTTCATAAGAACAAGCCAACAAGCTGCGTCCGTCAACGTTATCATCCTAATAGTATTGCTTACAGCCGTTATGGTTACGAATATTATTGTCATACGCCGTTTTGTAGTAAAACCGATAAGCCTGCTTACGGAAAGCGTTTCCAGAACGAATATCGACAAAGGCTCGATATTCGGCAAAGACCGCAACGATGAAATAGGCGATCTGGCCCGCAAGATCCACGAAATGACTCAAGCATTGGAATTAACGCTTGAAAAAGCGCAGTCGGCCAGCCGCGCCAAAAGCGATTTTTTAGCTAACATGAGCCATGAGATACGAACTCCGATGAACGCGATCATCGGAATGACAAATATCGCAAAATCAGCTCGCAGTATTGAAAGAAAAGACTACGCTCTGGGGAAAATAGAAGACGCTTCAACTCATCTTCTCGGCGTCATCAACGATATTCTCGATATGTCAAAAATCGAAGCCGACAAGCTTGAACTGCATCTCGAAGCTTTCAGCTTTGAGGAGATGCTTAAAAAAACCATCAGTATCATCAACTTCCGCATTGTCGAAAAACACCAAAAATTCGCGGTATTTATCGATGAAAACATCCCGCATACATTGATATGCGACGACCAGCGACTCGCGCAAATAATAACCAATTTGCTTTCCAACGCAGTTAAGTTCACGCCGGAATACGGTACCGTCAGTTTAAAGACGCACTTACTGAGCAGTGAAGACGGCATCTGTGAAATACAATTCGTCATATCAGACACCGGCGTCGGCATGAACGAAGAGCAGCAGGCCAGACTTTTCAATCCCTTTGAACAGGCCGAGAGCAGCACGACCCGCAAATACGGGGGTACCGGGCTCGGCCTCGCCATAACAAAACGCATAGTTGAATTAATGGGCGGCAATGTCGCGGTATCGTCCGCTCCCGGCGAAGGCTCGGTCTTTACCTTTACGATAAGAGCGGAAGAAGCTTTTGAGGAGCCGGAGGATGAATTGCCGCCTATCGACGGCGTTGACTCAAACAGCCTTCGAATACTGATAGTTGACGACGACGACGATATACGGGAATACTTCGCCGACATAGCGATGCGCTTTAATATCCTGTGCGATACGGCGGCAAGCGGCGAGGAAGCGGTCGCGATGATCGGGGAAAACAATGCATACGACATTTACTTCGTCGATTGGATGATGCCGGGCATGAACGGCTTTGAGCTCTCGCGCCGAATAAGAGAAAAAGACGCCGACAAAGCGATCATTATTTTGATATCATCCGCCGAATGGCAGGAGATCGAAGCAGACGCCAAAGACGCCGGAATAGATAAATTTCTTCCGAAACCGATCTTCCCGTCAACTTTTATTGAATGCATATACAAATACTTCGGCGTTGACCTGCTGAATACAAACAGCTCCGGCAATTCCGAGCGAATCGACTGCTTTTGGGGTTACCGTGTGCTTTTGGTCGAGGATGTGGAGATAAACCGCGAGATAGTCACAGCTCTGCTTGAGCCTACGCTTCTTGAAATCGACTGCGCGGAAAACGGCGCTGAGGCTGTACAAATGTTCAGCCACGCGCCCGAGAATTACAACATTATTTTTATGGACCTTCAAATGCCGGAAATGGACGGTTACGAAGCATCGCGGAGAATCAGAGCTTTAGACTCCGAAATCGCAAAAACCATCCCGATCATCGCAATGACCGCGAATGTGTTTAAGGAAGACGTTGACAATTGCCTCGCAGCCGGCATGAACGACCATTTGGGAAAACCGCTTGATTTTAACGCGGTTTTTCAAATACTGAGACGTCATTTATTCAGACAAAAACCCGCCAAAGACCGGCGAAAACTGGACAGGCGCAGCGGCAGGACAGACAGGCGGCGAATGCCGGACAGACGGATAGAGGACAGAAGAAAAAACGAGTGATTCTTTGGAGAAATCGTATTTTTCCGGTTCACTTCCGGTTGCTTTTTTGCACCGGAATGTGGTATGATTCTTTTCGCTCACCGTGTTATCTTTGTAAGCAAGCGCTGCATAAAAATATACACATACGAAAGGAGAATTGATTTGTCAAGTACGTACACACAAGTTGCCCCGGTGCTCTTCGGCTGCGGGGCTGTCGCTGAATTGGGAGACAAGGTAAAAGAACAGGGAGGCAGCAAGGCCCTTTGCGTCTATGACAGCGGCGTTGCCGCTTCCGGCATCTCAGATAAAGTGATCGGGATACTGAAAAAAGCGGGTATAGAGGCGGTGCCTTTTGATAAGATCGCACCTGAGGCCCCGAATACCGAAATCGATAAGAACGCCGAGTTTGTACGCTCATGCGGCGCGGACTGCGTAGTAGGTATAGGCGGCGGGACCGCCATGGACACCGCCAAGCTCTATTCCATACTGCTGAAAAACCCTCCTCCGATCGACCAATACTATGCCTCAAAGATAGGACCGGGGCCGAAAATCGCGCACGCTCCGCTCATCTTGATCCCGACCTGCTCAGGTACGGGCAGCGAGGCGACCGGCATCGGGGTCGTGCACGACATGAAAATAAACAAAAAAGAAGCTATTTTCTGCTTCGCGAATCAGGCGATCTTAGATCCTGAACTCACGATCACATCGCCTCCGAAGGTCACGGCCTTCACGGGTATGGACGCCTTGTGCCATGCGGTTGAGGCCTACACATCCGTCGGCGCAAGTCCGAAGTCGGATCTGTTGGCTTTAGACGCCATGAGACGCATATCCGCCAATATTGAACGCGCGTTCAAAAACGGCAATGATATCGAGGCGCGTACCGAGCTCTCGATCGCGTCCAATTTCGCCGGCAGCGCGTTCTGGGACGCCAGCGTCCATTTCGGTCACGCAATAGCCCACACTTTCGGATTGGAATTCAACGTGCCGCACGGCATAGCCTGCGCATTGGTCATGCCTGAGGTGGTAGTGTTCTCCGAAGAAGCGCTTCCCGGAAGGATTGCGGATATACATAAAGCGCTCGGCGCGCCGAAAGGCGTATCAACGGCTGATTTTATCCGCGAAATGATGAGAAAGGTCGAAATACCTTCCATGGCTTCACTCGGGCACAGCCGCGAACAAGTTCTCGCGCTTGCCGAAGCCTGCATGTTTGACTGGTTTGTCATAATGTCGCCCTTCAAGGTCGACGCGGGCGTTATGGCCAAAGTGCTTGCCGCCGTTTACGACAACTACAAATAAATCGGCACTGATTTTCACGGCAAAACAAACAGGCGGAGCTTTGTAACGCTCCGCCTGTTTGTTTTGCTTAATCGTTTATTTGCCTTTATATTTGCTGTGTCCGTAAAGCCCCACAGCAGCCAAAATTATCATAACTACCGTTGCTACGGCCTGAAATCCGACAAGTCCCATATTATTACATTAACCTCCTATTATTCGCCGGTCATAACGATATGACCGCCTGCGGTCTCAATCTTCCTTGTAAATAAAGGGGTTTTCTTCGTTCCACTCCTGTTCATCTTCCGGATAATGATCCATCACTTTCCACCAAATCACGCCGATTACCATTAATACCGCGATAAAGATAATCGTATAGATCGTCAATCCCCACGGCAGGGACAAAAACATACCGAGCGTTCCCATTGTCACATTCCTCCTCTTTCACTAATTGAGCTTGACCGGAGTGCCGGCGTCATAAAGCGCGCGCTGCTGCTTGTAGGTTGTTTTAAAGCTCGGCTTGCAGTTTTTATCAAGCGCGGTTGCGATAAGTCCGACCACAGTCGAGGCGATTATCATAAAGATTGAGTAATTGTTGCCCTCAAGGTTGAAGAATGCGGCGACCCCGGGTATGAAAGTAAGAATGATATTGAACGCCCAACTGATCACAAACGCTATGAATCCGCCTTTCACGGAACGCTTCCAATAAAGGCCGATAATGAAAATCATAAGAGTCGGAATATTCCACGCGAAGCCCCATGTGAGCGCGGGCTGAGTGTTTTCCTTGATCGTAATGGCAGCGAGCGCGGCGGAAAACGCGAAAACGAGTATCCAAATGCGGTTCCACACAGCGTGTTTCTTGGCGGACATATCGCGGTATGCGGGGTAGTAGTTGAGCACGTCACGGGTAAGCATTGTAACGCCGCAAAGAACGCACATGGCGAAGGTCGACAGTATGGCGGCAAGGAACACGCCGAAAATGGCGATTTGCAGCCAACCGGGCAGGTATTGCATAATCACGAGAAGAAGGGCTTGGGCGCCCATCAATTCTTCGCCCGGGGCCAGCATTCCCGCGGGTATGTCAAGGGGCAGCGCATAGGACATCATCGAGATGCCGACAACGATAAGACCGATGAGAGTGTTCATCGGGATGGCGGCGAGACAGGCCTTTTTAATGACGTTGACGTTAGGGACAGCGCCGATGGCCTGTACTTGCGGCTGCGCCATGTTAAGGCCGACAGCCGCGGAAAGGAATGTACCTATGGCGTAGGCCCGAAGAATGCCCGGATTTCCCATCGCGTGAAAAAGCTCGGGTCTGACTCCGCTGTCGGCTAAAGCTGCGACAGCGGCAAAGCCTCCCTGTTCAGAGCCTACCGCGGCATAGCCCAAATAAAACAGAGCGATAAACCCGAACAGATACATGAGGATCGCGTTCCACATATTGACAAGACCGATCTGCTTCATTCCCGCGACGATCATATATAAAATTCCGATCGCCGCTCCTGCAAACCCCGCCTGGAAATTGGTAAGACCCGTAATGGCCGCTATCAGCGGAGCCATTCCCTGGGTCTCAACGCAGATTACCAGCCAGCAATACATGATGCCCAAGGAACCCAAAATCGGCGCCAACGCCGGATGGAACATCTTCCCGAGCAAGTCGTTGACCGTGACGCATCCGGAACGGCGGAACCAGATGCCGCTGAAACGGAAAATGATCAGTATCGCGACGCCGTTGCCGAAGATGAAAAACATGGCGGAATAACCGACTCCCCAAGTCATCATCGGAATTCCGTTAACGTGGCCTCCGCCCAAAGACGTCAGGGCTATCGCGGCCGCGCAGGGGAACCAGTGCAGCGACCTACCGGACATTGCGAGATCTTCCCCTTCAATGCCGCGTTTTTTTGATCTTTCGCTTATCAGCATGTATGCGGTGACTATTACTATGATGGCGATGTTATAAATAAGCGCGCCGCTTGTTAAAAATACGTTCATGCGAAAACATTACCTCCTTTTTTGTTTCGATCGGATACGCTCTCGTTTTTCCCCGTAACGCCGCGGAAGACGGACGTTCCTCTCGTTGCCGAATTTGCCGAAGGCTAAACTGTTTTCCCCCTTTCTTTCCGAAATGACGTTCACCCGACAGCCCCCCGATATTTTATTTCCCAATATCAAGTTCGGGAGGACCGGTTCGCCGGGTACATTGCGGAATAAGAAAAAACGACAATTCCATAAGATAAAATATAGCTAATTATTCCGGTTTTGAACATTAACAAATAATTGTAGAATAACAAATGAAAGTGATACAACAATGATGCAGTTTCGATTCTCAGCGGATTTCCCGGCGGCGGTTTTGCCGCCGGGGCCGCTTATCTGCCGAAGACTGTTTTTGCTGTCTCCGAGCTCACCGGCGGCTGTGTTGACAAGCGCAAAGCAAACGCTTATCATTGAATATGCCGAGAGCGGCCCGGAACAAGGCCCGGCGGCAGCTCACATTAATTGATAAGGGGGCAACGAACATGGGAAAATACGAAAAACTTGTAATTAAAAATCCGGTCGACTACGGTGAAAAACGCTACTATCCCGCCGGTTATTGGGGGCCGAACGTATGGTACAAAGGTAATGTTGACTTTAACGGAGCGAAATTCACGCTGATGTTTATCAGAGTGGAGCATGACATGGTGATGGAGACCGTATCCCATTCGCATGATTTCGACATGTACGTCTGGCATGTGCCATTGGAGCCGGATAACATGGAGGATCTGGGCTGCGAAGTTGAGATGGTATACGGCGCCGGCACCGAGGACGACCCTGAGGAAAAATACGTAATCACCGAAACCGGCTGCTTTTTCGTTCCGGCCGGCACGGTTCACGGACCCTATACTTTCAGGAATGTGACAAAACCGCTGCTTTTTGTGCACGCAATGCAGCAGGGGGATTATTACAAAAGCGAAATCTACGAGTGATCCCGCAAACCGGATTCTTTCAAATAACCTGTCGGAGGGACCTGTATGAAACGTCTTGAAGGAAAATGCGCAATAATTACCGGAGCGACGTCCGGTATCGGGAAAGCGCAGGCTGTAATAATGGCGAGGGAAGGCGCCTGCGTTGTGTGCGTCGGGCAAAACAAACAGCGCATGGAGGAAGTCGTCTCCATCATCCGCGCGGAAGGCGGCAGCGCGATCGAGTGCATCGCAAGCGTTGAAAAAGCGGAAGACTGCAAGAGAGCGGCGCGGCTCGCGATCGACACATACGGCAAGATCGATTGCCTTTCAAACACAGCCGGCATTTTCGACGGCTTCAAAAAATCTTTGGAGCAAACGGAAGAGGGCTGGTGCAGAATGTTTGACGTCGACGTAAAAGGCGTCTTCCTGATGTGCAACGCGGTCCTTCCGGACATGCTCTCGCGCGGTGACGGTTCAATAATCAACATCGCCTCTATAGCCGGCTTGACCGGCGGCGCCGGCGGCGCGGCTTATGTCGCCGCTAAACACGCGGTCGTCGGATACACAAAACAGCTGTGCGTGGATTATGCCGCCGAGGGCGTCAGATGTAACTGCATAGCCGCCGGTTCTGTCTCGACCCCTATTTTGGACAAGATTCTGGCGGACGACCCGAGAGAGCAGACCAAGGTTTTTGAAACAATACCGTGTAAGAAATTAGGCACGCCCGCGGATATCGCCAATCTCACGGTTTTTCTCGCAAGCGACGACGGCAAATGGATGCACGGGTCGGTGCTTTCCATGGACGGAGGCCGTCAAGCGCTGGGTTGATCTGTTTTGTTGTCCGGCAGTCCGACCTGCCGGTATTTCGCCGGTCGAAACAACAATTTTCTTGCGAAACATCACATTTGGTGATAGGATTAACAGCATCTTAACAAGACGATCTGACACGACCGGCGATACGCCGGAGGGGACGGCCGATGGATATCAGGCAACTCTTATATTTCACCGAGATCTGCCGTCACCGGAGCTTTTCAAAAGCCGCCGACCGGCTGTATATTTCACAGCAGGGAATAAGCATGGCGATTTCCCGCTTGGAGTCCGAACTCTCCTGCAAGCTGTTTCGGCGCGAAGGAAAAGACCTGTGCCTGACGGAACAGGGAGAGTTCCTTTTGAATCGCGCAGAGGAGATATTGGAACAATTCCGTATCTGCGAGGAATATTTCAACAAAGAGCGCGACGCGCGGCATATGACTAAAACCATCAGCATAACCGTTGCTTACGGCGCAGTTGCGGAATTTGCCGGGGAGCTTGTCTTCGGTTTCGGCCAAAAGTACCCGGACGCGGAACCGACGGTCCGCGAATGCTGTGATCGCGAGTGTGATGAGTATGTCAGGAACGGAGCCGCGGAACTGGGATTTTCCGCAGCTCCGTTTGACACAAAAGAATTCGAGACCGTTGAACTCTTTAAAAGCCGCTTTTGTCTTATGGTCCATAAAACGCATCCTTTGGCAAGGGAAGAAAGCGTTTCCGCCGGCATCCTGCTGGATTTGCCGGTCATTATGCCGGACGAGCGCTGTAAAACCCATCTTGTCGTGACAGAATGCTGCCGCCGGATCGGATTTCTGCCCACAGTTCAATTTAAAACCGGTGAAACGATAACGGTACACAGGCTCGTCAACGCCAACAAAGGCGTCGGCATATCGGTTGAGTCCGCGGCAAAAGATTTGGCGCAACCGAACGTCCGCGTGATCCCGTTTGAGGACCCGCAAATGATCTGGTCCGCCCACTTAATAAAAAAACGGGGAGCGACCCTGTCTCCCATAGCAAAAACCTTTGAGCGTTATGTGATAAAACAGATGTGCCCCTCGTCTGAGGAAAAAAGCCCCAATACGTCGATATGACAGGCGGCAGCGTCGATCGGCCTGCGCCGCGCGGCGCAAGACGGGAATTTGCGTTTTTACCGGTCCGGTTTGTTATACCGGTATTTTTTATACTTCGATCGTCCCCTCAAACACTTTAACGCAGTCTCCGGTCAAGAATACAGCCTCATCGGTGCAGCGAACCATCAATTCCCCTCCGGGTAAAAGCACCTCAATATCCTTGTCTTTGTCGCAGTACCCGTTCAAAACGGCGGCCGCGGCGCAGGCGCAGGCGCCGGTGCCGCAAGCTTGAGTTTCACCGCTGCCGCGCTCCCACACGCGCGCTTTCAGCCGGTTTTTGCCGACGAGCTCGGCAAATTCGGCATTCACCCTTTCGGGAAACAGCCGATCGTTTTCAAATAACGGCCCTATACCGCGCAGATCGAGTTTGTCCGTATCCCGGCAAAAAACCACGGCGTGAGGGTTGCCGAGGGAAACACAGGTTATTATGTACTCTTCGCCGCCTACGGTCACAGGTTTTGATATCACGCTCTCACCCGGAAGATCGACCGGTATTTTTTCCGGCCGCAATTCGGCGCGCCCCATATTGACCGTGACAGAAGTCACCGTATCGTTTTCAACATAAGGGAGAAGCTCCTTAACGCCGCTTCGTGTCTCTATCCGCAATCGGTTCTTCCGCGCGGCGCCGTTTTCAAAAAGATATTTGGCAACGCACCGAACGGCGTTTCCGCACATGCCGGCCTCGCTGCCGTCAATATTGAACATCCGCATTTTCGCGTCTGTTGTATCAGAGCGCATGATCAGCACAAGCCCGTCTCCGCCCACTCCTTTATGCCTGTCGGATAAAAGCACCGAAAGCGATTCGGGGGATTTGATTTCAAGGTCGAAACAATCGATAAAAATATAGTCGTTGCCGCAGCCGTGCATTTTGGTGAAATCGAGTTTCACGCACTCACTCCCCTTTTTTGCGCATCCGAGCGCCCTTTCGCGTTTCTTTCTCTGCAAAGCTGATAAATGAACAACGCCGCAGCGATCACGGCGCAAACCGCCGCCGTGAACATGAAACGGAACCGGGTCGATTCTCCGCCGAGCGCAAGCGTCAGATTTGTCATAATGACCGGCGACAGGAAGTGTCCGGCGCCGGGAGCTATGCAGCACACGAGCATGGTCGCCGTCGCGGAATTCATCGGGTCGGAAAGATTTGACGTATTAAATATACAGCGCGGCACGAGCAGACTCATGGTCGAGCCGCATATGAACATCGCGGCGAACGTGAGCGCCGTCGATACCGGGAACATGTTCATCAGCATATACCCGCAGGCCAAGAGAAAAAACGCTGACGGAAAAACAAAATCACGCATTTGCCGGGATAATTTCGGAAAAACGAGTCCTGCGACGACTCCGCCCATCATCAAAAACGCGCTCGCGGCGCCGGCGGTCGACGGCCCGCCTATCCCTCCGCTTGCAAGATGCGTTGAAATGTTTACCGTCGAGACATTGTAGACGATCATAAAAATTACGATAAGCATGGTATAATAATACGCCCTCGCCGGCAGCTTCGTCCTGACGCCTGCGCTCCTTGATACGGAGCTTATTTTTTTGTCCCGGGGTATTATCAGAAAGGTGACAACCGTGACCGGCAGCGCGACCAGCATTTGCAAATGCCCGCCGTAC
>Ga0082212_10007870_pt1 | contig 14013 bp, 11 predicted proteins | sample TergutNt197P3_FD_71548 | JGI IMG/M metagenome (GOLD analysis project Ga0082212, IMG submission 71548) | Neocapritermes taracua P3 segment gut microbial communities from Petit-Saut dam, French Guiana - Nt197 P3 | ecosystem: Host-associated > Arthropoda: Insects > Digestive system > Gut ... | reverse complement strand
TGAAGCGGAACATGAAAAATTGAATTTTCACCTTGAATGTGATACTACCCAACCGGTGATGGCTCATGTCGACCCGGTTCATTTCGGTTATGCACTGATAAACCTGATAGAAAATGCGATAAAATATGGCGGCAAAAACCCGGATATTATTATCGGTTGCCGCGTGAATGAAAACAAAGCTTTCATCACCGTAAAGGATCATGGTGTAGGTATTCCCGCCGCTCATCTAAGAAAAATTTTCAAACCGAACTATCGCGTACCTGAATCGGAGTCGCTGCCCCGAAGCGGCTTTGGCCTTGGATTGTATTATGTAATGATGGTGGCAAAGTCGCATGGAGGAGATGTGACGGTGGAAAGCGAATACCAAAAGGGAAGTACGTTTACACTGATCATACCGGTAATATAATTACTAATTACGAATTACTAATTACTAATAATTTTAAAACCGTTAATAATATGAGACATTTAATACTTTATGCGGAAGATGAAGAACAGTTGGCAAAAATGTATATTACAGTTTTCAAGCAAGCAGGCTATGATGTTAATCATGTGATGAACGGGAGGGGGGCGCTCAAAAAATACGATGAAGAAGCGCCCGATATAATCGTATTGGACATTCTGATGCCTTATTCGGGAAAACAGGTTGCAATAGATATCCGGAAAAGGGATGCCGAAACGCCAATCCTGATGCTGACATCCGTTTCGGATATTGAAGAGGAAATCAAAAGTCTTAAACTGGGTGCGGACGATTATGTTCGAAAGGGTGTGGAAACCGAAGTATTATTAGCCAAAATCCGGAGGCTCATCGAAAGACATCCCGTAAACAGGGACAGCAAGCTGATCATTACTCCGGACACCTACATAGACAGGGTTAATGGCATATTATATTCAGTCTGCTATTCGGATAAAATAAGTTACCGCGATAATAATCTGCTGCACCTCCTGTGGCGAAACAGGAACAAACCGCTCAAAAGAGAATATTTGGAATCGCAAATCTGGGGCGATAAGGAACACCTCAGCGAGGAATACCTGTCTAAAAGTATTACCCACATACGGAAAATTATGAACGGTGATAAAAGAATCAAACTGCACGCAATACCGAATGAAAGCATCACATTTGTTATTAAATAATCAAAAAAATGAATAAGTATCTGATCATCACTTTATTTTTATTGCCGGGTATGTGGTCATGCCATCATGACCGGAATGTACAGGAAACCTCGCAGTGGCGCGGCGAAGGGCGCGATGGCATCTATAACGAAACCGGACTGTTAAAAGCCTGGCCGGACGAAGGCCCTGATCTGCTATGGAAATACGAAGGGTTGGGCGACGGATTTACATCTGCGGCCATTGCCGGCGAAAAACTCTATATTACGGGGCTTGCCGACGACAGGCTTGTGCTTTTCGTGTTCGACCTCACAGGCCGGCTGCTCGTGAAAAAAGAAGTGGCCGGCGAGCGGGATTTGAGTCAGCAATATCCCGGGCCGCGTTCTACCGTATGTGTTAACGACGGAAAGCTGTATATCTACAATGCGCTCGGAAATCTCCTTTGCATAGATGAAGCGACGCTGGAGGAGGTTTGGACAAAAGACCTCTTTTCCGAATTTGACGGAAAAAACAACGACTGGGGAGTAAACGAATCGCCGCTGATTGTGGGCGACAAACTGTTTATGACACCGGGCGGCATAGAAAATAATGTCGTGGCGCTGAACAAACATACCGGAGCACTGATCTGGTCGTCGCCGGGCGAAGGTATGCTTTCTGCCTACTGTTCGCCGCAATACATCAGCGACCAGTCAATACCCATGCTTGTTACATCTACCGCCGAATTTATCATCGCACTGAACGCCGATACCGGTGAGAAGCTGTGGTCGTTCCCTCAACAGCATGAGTACAACATCCACCCCAACACCCCGCTTTATCACAACGGCATGATATTCTCGGCCACCGCTTTTATCGGCGCTGTCATGCTTCGCCTGACAGATGGCGGGAAAGCAGTGGAACAGGTATGGAAGAACGCCGAGGTGGATACCAATGTCGGAGGTTACGTGAAGATAGGCAATTATATTTACGCTTCGGGACACAACAACAGATTTTGGTTCTGTGTGGACTGGAACACGGGCGAAACCATGTACAAGGTCAGAGACCTCGCCCCGTGCAATGTTGTAGCCGCCGACGGGATGCTTTATTGTTACAGCGAAAAGGGCGAAATGGGATTAGTAACACCCGACCCGGTCAGATTCGGCATGACAGGCAATTTTAAAATAACATTAGGAACCCAGCAGCACTGGGCGCATCCGGTAATTCATAAAGGCGTGCTATACATTCGCCACGGCGACACGCTCATGGCCTATAAAATTTCCTGAAAGTAAAGGCTATGGCAAAAAAAATCCGTTGAAACTCAAATCTTCGTCTAATTCTTTCCATCGAATGCCGATGTTGTCATATTCAAAATTAGCACGCTGGGAAATTGATGCTTCACGCAGGCGCGGATAATCCGAAAAACGCTCTTTCAATATTTCTCCTTTGCCGGTTTGAATATATATAGATTCGTTGTCTATCCATACTTTGACGATTTTTGTTTTCATTGCTGTATATTATTTCCAAAATGACGATTCCAATTTTCTACAATAATATTGCGATTTTCCTCAATAATCATTTCAGCCATTTTTAATTCGCTAATTTTCAAACCTTTATTTTCCAATAGAAATGTTTCAGGAATTACCTGATAAATGGCATAGTCTTTTACCTTACCTTTTCCTTTGACAACATGAATATGAACAGGCTTATGATCGTTGCTGTAAAACATAAATCTAAATCCCAGAAATATAAATACTGTAGGCATATACTTATTTTTTTATTCAGCAAAGGTAAATAATAATTTTAATACAGCAATTTTATATTAATAAATTTGTAATTTTTTGCTACCTTTGCCATAAAAAATGAAAATGGAATATTCAATTCAAAATAAACAGAACCCGCAAAGTGGTTGGTATATAGGGAAATATGAAGAAATATCCGAAGCAATTACTCGGGAAAAAGAGATGGATGATTTGCCTGGGATAGATGAATATTCCAGAGAAATAATAATCCATTATATGTAAAAAACAATGAACGGATACCGTTTTCAGGAACAGTCGCAGGACGTGGCGGTGGAAAAATACCATACGGAAGTGGGGCATTTTCAAATAAACCATGAAGGGGAGAAGATATGCGGCGACGTTTTTTTGTCGCAGCGAGTCCCTGAAGAAAACAGGGTGCTGTGTGTACTGTCGGACGGCATGGGGCATGGGGTGCGGGCGAATGTACTGGCAACATTGACGGCGACTATCTCGCTCAATTTTTCGATGGAACACAAGGACGCCAACGCATTAGCAGGAATCATTATGAAAGCCCTGCCGGTTTGCAGCGAACGGAAAATCAGTTATTCAACCTATACCATCATTGATATTTCGATGGATTCAAATTCGGTTTCGATCCTGGAGTACGATAATCCGCAAACATTGATACTGAGAGGAAACCGTATTTATCAGCCGGAATGGACGCATGTGAAATATAATGGAGACACCAAAGATAAACGGGGCATGGATTTAAAAAAATGTGCATTCGTTCCCCGTATGGAAGACCGGATTGTCTTTTGTTCGGATGGAATCGTACAGTCCGGGCTGGGAAAAGGAATGACCATGGGATGGGGCAGGAATGATTTCATTCAGTTTGTTCGGAAAATTGTCGAAACAACACCCACCATTTCGGCTACCGACCTTGCCGAGCGGGTGGTGAAACGCGCTGCGGCTAACGACCTGTTTAAGCCAAAGGACGACCTCACATGCGGTGTGGTCTATTTTCGGCAGGCACGGAAAACGCTGTTATGTACAGGTCCGCCTTTCAACCCTGAAAAAGACAGGGAATTTGCAAACCTGCTAAATGATTTTGACGGGAAAAAAATTATCAGCGGCGCTACAACAACGGAAATTATTTCACGGGAATTGGGCAGAGCCGTTACAAATGAGGAACGGACGGATTTTTCATTGCCGCCAAGTTCAAAAATGGACCGGATTGATCTTGTAACGGAGGGCGTGCTAACGTTGAGTAAAGCGACGCATCTGCTGAATAATATCAATCCGAACGCCAACATGCAGTTTGGGGCAGGTCCTGCCGACCAAATCTGCAAGTTGCTGCTGGATACCGACGAGATATACATCCTGGTGGGTACAAAAATTAACGAAGACCACCATGACCCAACCTTACCGGTAGAAATTGAATTTCGTAAACATCTGATTCAAAGATTATCCAAAGTGCTGTCGGATAAATTTATGAAGGTTGTAATAATTAAATATATGTAACTATGGTAGAGAGCGTGATCCGGTTAGATAAAAGCAAATGCAAGGCATGCTATTCCTGCGTCAGGACCTGTCCCGTAAAGGCGATTCATGTCAGGCCTCAAAGCGTATTTCCCTATATTGAGGATAGTAAATGTATCAATTGCGGGGCCTGTATCGGCGCCTGCGCCTATGATGCGATTACCTATTTTGATTCGAAAAAGAATGTAAAGCAGTTGCTTAACAGCAAAGAAAAAGTGGTTGCAATATGTGCGCCTTCCATTGCCGGCGAATTTGACGACATCACGGATTATCGCAAACTCGTTAGGATGATTCGCCTGCTTGGTTTTAATTATGTGACGGAAATGGCGTTTGGCGTGGATGTTATTGCAGGGAAATACAAAATTCTTACCCACGATGAATTTAATGGAAAATACTATATCACAAGCTGTTGTCCATCTATCGTCGCTTTAGTGGAAAAAATGTATCCGGAACTGATCGGCAACCTGCTGCCTTATGTTTCGCCGATTGCCGCATGTGCGATTATCGCCCGGAAATTTTATGGAAACAACCTGAAAGTGGTACATATCACGCCATGTGTGGCTGCCAAAAAAGAGGTAGACCGGTATACCGGTCTTGCAAAAATCGATGAAGCACTGACATTCAAGGAGCTACGTGCATTATTCGACGATTTTCACATTATCGAAACCTTTAGCGAATATTCCGACTTTGACGAGCCTTTGGGGTACAAAGGTAGCATGTATCCGATATCCCAGGGTTTTTTAGAAGCGACAGGCTTGGATATCAGCCTGCTGAAAGAGAACACCATTACAGTGGATGGTAAAAGTTCGGTTTATGCCATGAAGCAGTTTTTAGAACACTATAATATCATTAATCATAATTTCAACACCTTTTTCTGCAAAGGTTGTATCATGGGACCCGGCACGTCGGATAAAGGAGAAAAATACAAGCGCTACGCATTGGTTAAAAACTACTTTACAAAGCGTCTATCGAATTTTGACGTTGAGAAATGGCACAGTTTCATGGACATTCACTCGCATTACCCTGCACTAAACGCCACTTTTACAAATAAAAAAGTGACGATGCAGCCTCCCGGCGAATTTGAAATAAAAATAGCGCTCAACCGGATTACCAAACGGAACAATAACAAGGAAGTCAACTGTGGCGCCTGCGGGTTCAATAAGTGTAAGGATCTGGCTTATGCCATCGCCCAGAACACCGCTATCCCTGAAATGTGCGTCACCAATGCGCAAATCGACAACCGCGAATCATCGCATGTATTTAAAAAAATCACGGAAGAACTGGATATGGTGAAGGACGAATTGAAAACAACAAAAACATCACTCGACGAAACGAAAGAATTACTCCATACCAAAAACGAAGCGATATCCATTTTCATCAGAGGCATGAGCGCCGGCATTGTTTTCTGTGACGAAAACCTGAAAATTGTCGAATCCAACCTTGCCTTTATCGAAATATTGGGCGATGATGTGAAGGAAATTCACGATGTCATTCCTTACCTTATTGGCGCCGACCTCAAAAAATTACTCCCCTCGATGCTCATTACCCAGTTCCAGTTCGTTTTGAATCACGACGAAACGCAAATCAGCAAAGATGTGCAGATTGAAGACAAGTGGGTCAATGTGTCTATTTTTTTGTTAGTCCAGAAGAAATTGGTAGGGGCCGTATTTCGCAACTTACACTCGAAAGAGGAACGTCCCGAAGAAATTATCCATCGCGTAACCGAAGTAATTGAAGAAAATCTGAGGCAAGTACAGCAGATCGGCTTTATCCTCGGCGAAGGCGCCGCAAAGACTGAAAAAATGCTCAACTCTATCATCAAATCCTATGAGTAAACTTATTGAATCTGAAAAGACCTGCTCTTTCATATCAAGGGCTGGATTGGTATTTGCCCTGTGGGCGTCATTCATGCCGTTATTACAGGCAACACGTCTTGTAAATATTCAAATTATTGACAGAGAAGTCATTATGGTTTCATTTAATGACGGTGATATCATTTTCAGGGATGATGCCAAAGGCCCAAGCGCTTATATGAGTATGAACGATGCAACCGAGAATAGCACCATACTGTATGGTAATCCTCTACATGTAACGCGCGCAACAACGGTTTCCAGCTGGAAAATCCGCTCGGATGACGACCCTGTTTTTGGAGGCGAAGGCCGCTCGCCGTCGATCTGTTACCGGAAATCAAAAATTAATGGAATGGGACAATATAGCTGGAATACATCCGTCAATGACTTCAACTACGAAACACCCATGCAGCACCATATCTATTTAGTCATGCCGTCTCCCCTGAAAGAAAACTGCGTCTATACCGTCGAAATTGATTCTAATACGGAAACAGATAAAACTGTTGCGGCCATAACCTTTGATATTTTCAACTCACGTTCGGAGGCGATACATGTGAATATTGCAGGTTATTCCACATCATCAGTCGAGAAAAGCGCCGATGTTTATTGCTGGATGGGAGATGGCAAGGCAAGGGATTACCGGTCGTTTATCGGAAACAGGGCGTATCTGTATCATATTGATACGAAAACAAAAACGGAAATCGGGAATCTGACTTTCTGGAAAGGTAATCAAAGGGAAGTACAGCACAATTTTACACAGTCCGACGTTTGGACAGTCGACTTTCACACCGGTATCACACCCGGAAACTACCGGATAGCCATTGAAGGTATTGGTTGCAGCGATGATTTTGAAATAAGGCGCGATATATATAAAACGCCATTTGATGTGTCGGTACGGGGGTTTTATTATATGCGAATCGGAGAAGACTGCATGGAATGTGTCCCGGTGCCGCGAAGACCGTTATATATTCAGGATGTTGACCCGCCAAATACAAAAATATACATTACCACCATGCACCCGTATCACCCTGACTGGGGAAGTTTCTCAAGTGGAGATTATTGGGATAATCCCAATGACTGGCGACCTTACATGAAGGCAGGTTCTCCCACGAATCCGCAGGCAAAAGGCGGACATTCCGATGCGTTTGACTGGGATCGCTATCTGGGTCATGTTTCCATCATTTATGATATGCTGTTGCCATTCTATTTGACAGGCGGAAAACTGACGGATGATGATTGTGGTACTCGTGAGAGCGGAAACGGTATACCCGATTTGCTGGATGAAGCGCGAAATGAAGTCGATTTCTGGTTGAATTTGCGGGACGGTAGCGGCTATTCGCATGGATTGACTAACCCTAACAGCAAAAACGAACTGTATCAGGCCGGCGTTACAACAGTTGCAGCCTGGGCCAATGCGGTTAACGCTGCTACGCTGGCCTGGTGTTTTCAGCTGATTGGGATGAATGAACTGGAAAAACAATACATGGATTCGGCAATTGTCGCATTTAATTATGCCCGGAGCCAGCCCGACCTGATGTTGAACAGAACGCAGGGAATGGGGGATATAACGGTCAGGGGAAAAGATTTGATGATGACAGCCGCCGCTTTCCTGTATAACCTCACCGGCGAAAATCTATACGAAAACATTTTTTCTGAAAACTGCGAAATAAATTCCGGCAATGCTATCGTCGCCGATAAATCAAAATTCCAACTGTGGGGTATAGCCGCCTACCTGTCTACAAAACGCGTTGTCAATTATCCCGACCTGTATGCAAACATCAAAAAATCAGTTATTAACGAGGCGCATCGAAAAGAAGCGGACTATATCCATGTACGACCGTCGAGGCGTGGAACGGATAATGATATCAATTGGTTTCACACCTCGCAAAACATGCACCGCACAATGATTGCCCATGCAATAACCGATGATCCGGCTGAAAAGGATTTTTTCCTGAAAGCGCTGACCCTCGAAGCCGATTGGGGACTTGGCCGTAATCCATTAAACATCATACAAATGACAACAGCCACCACGCCCCTTGAACAAAAACGGAACGTTGTCAATATTTACACTTCCGGACGGAATGATGGAACTCCGGGCATGCACCCGGGACATACGCCTTACCTGAACGCATACGACTGGGGTGGCCTGATCATGGGAAATCCAAGCTGGCTGACCAAAAAAAGTTATCCTGCGGACGTAAGTTTATGGCCAATGGGCGAAATCTATTTCGATACCCGCTATGTATATGCCCATTCGGAATTTACGCCACAACAGACCATGCGTGGAAAAATGGCTTTGTACGGCTATTTATATGCCATTGCCAAATCACAGAATGATACAGGACTGCCAGTGATTGCAAAACAGTCCGCGTCGTCGGGGATAACGGTTTTCCCAAATCCCGCATCTAATCTGACACGTGTGACGGCCAATTACGACTGTACACAGGACAATGCATACGTTCTGAAAATATTCAATTCGGCGGGACAGTTGCAAATACTTACCCGCAGCACAACACCCGAAACCGTCGTCGATGTAGGCAAACTTGCAGCTGGTGTTTATTTTGTAAATATAGTGTGTAATGGACTAACCGGCAGCGCAAAATTAACAGTTAAAAGGTAATCGCGAAATGTTGCGAGTCGCCCCACTCGCCATAACCGATGTGAATACCGGCTTTGTACAGGTTTTGCTCCAGTTTCGTTTTGCTTAATGCGGCATCGTCGTCGATGCCCGGCTTATGCTCGTAAATCAGGTAATCAGGGCGGAATTGTGGCAGGGTCATGTTGGGCATGATAATGTTCGCGCCTGCCATTACCGCCATTTCTCGACCTTCGGGATGCAAAACCTGTAAGGCGGTGGTAGCGGCAATATTTATATCGGGCATCAGCAAACGCAGGACAGCAATCATTTTCAAAGCCAACTCCAGCCGCTTTTCCGGCGGTATCAGGAGATGACGGTACTGGTACAAGGGCGTCTGGCTATGTTCTAAGTATGGACCCATCCCTGCCATATCTATATTCATTGATTGAAAAAACAACAAATCGCCGGCTAAATGTTCGATAGTCTGGAAAGGCAATCCGATCATCACGCCGGTTCCTACCTGGTATCCCTCGACGCGCAACCGTCTGATAGCGTCCAAACGGGTGTCAAAGGAATGTTTTTCATCATTGGGATGCAGTTTGTAATAGAGTTCTCTGCTGGATGTTTCGATACGTAATAAATAGCGGTGAGCGCCGGCATTAAACCATTCTCTGAAAGTTGCTGCCGTTTGCTCTCCGCAGGAAAGGGTTATCCCGATTTCGTTGTTGGTATGTTCCTTTATTTTATGCAACAAACGGGTAATATATTGGGTGAAGCCCGCTGATTGCTGCTCGCCCGACTGCAAAACGACAGAACCGTAGCGGTTTTTCCATGCAAAATCCACAGCCGTCAACACGTCGTCGTCACTTAACACATAACGATTGAGGGTTTTATTATCACGACGAATGCCACAGTAATAGCAATTCTTGCTGCAGATATTCGAACATTCAATCAATCCGCGCAGATAGACCTTATTTCCGACAGTAACCGTCTTTACCTTACTGGCTTCGGCATAAAGCGCAGTCAGCGAGGCAGGTTCCGAAAGAGATAACTTTTCTATGATTTCAGTGCGATTCATACTTCATTGGCTCACAACTATATTTAGGATCCATATTATTTGCAACGTGATACACTGTACAATATTGTAGGATTTTAAATTAAATAATTAACTTTGCAGCAAATTTATGAATGAATGAATGAAGCAGATTTTCGATCTAAATTATCATAAATATCATAGAAGCAATACATGGATTTTTTTCATCGTTGTCAATATCATTGTGATTTCATTCACAATCATTATTTTAACCTTTTTGATGATCATCATTACTATTCAGGATGTTTCAAAAAACGAAAAGATATTAATCGAAACTGAAAGGCAACTTTTGTCAGTTCAGGATTCAATACCGTTATTTTTACCGGATACTGCCTATACGTCTGTTAACAGCCTGATCTTTCAAGTCGATATTTTTGATGATTCGGTATCAGGTGTGCTTGCTAATATTAATGACATCTATTCAGAAATAAATGGTATATTGAATTTCAGGGGCAGTCCATCCAACAGCTTGCCATTTTATGGAGAAATAGCAGAGCGGCCTACCAATGTTACTGTTGAATGGGTCTTCAAAACAGATTATGGCCCTCAGAAAACGCTGTTTGGAATATGGGGCGGCGGCACAGGCTGGACAGGTCAGCCACTCTATGTTACCTGGCCGGATAGTATAAAAAACGATTTTATAGCGAAATCACCCGGTTTAACGGATTCATTTACAGGCGAGGAAATAATCGTTGCATCGCTTTGCGGGAATGTGTATTTTATTGATTATCAGACTGGAAAACAGTCGAGACAAGCCATCGACGTACAAAACCCCGTGAAAGGTACGCCTTCGCTCGATCCTTCTTTCAATGGGAATTTATATATTGGACATGGCATTCCACGAAACAAATCATTTGGGAAAGTGGTTGTTAACCTGTTTTTACATCATCAGACTCAATTCTTTGATGAAGATAATACAGCATGGCGCAGATGGGGCGCTTATGATTCATCGCCGGTTGCGGTTGATAAATTTTTGTTTTGGTGCGGTGAAAATGGAACAGTCTATAAATATCTGCGAGATAATCAACTGATTACCCTCCATTCCACATTGCGTTATCATGTAAAGGGGAGGAATGCGCCCGGTATGGAATCCACTCCGGCCATCTACAGGGACTATGGTTATCTTACCGATAATCACGGAAATATCATCTGCTTCAATTTGAATACGCTCAAGCCGGTGTGGGTTTATGACAATCATGACGATACGGATGCATCGCCGGTAGTAGTGGAAGAAAACGGTTTGCCAGTTGTGTACACCGGTTGCGAAGTCGACAGGCAGGGAAGAGAGGGGTTTTCGTACTTTGTTAAATTGAACGGATTAACGGGAGAAAAAATTTGGGAACAAAAAATAAGCGGTAAGCGGTTGAAAAGAATAACCGACTGGTCGGATGGAGGCATGTTTGCCACCCCGCTGATAGGAATTGGAGATTGCGACAGCCTTGTCTTTTGCAACTTCTGTATACATCAACCGGCATTGAAGGGTGAATTTATTGCATTTAACAGATATTCCGGAGATTTGGCGTATCACATTCCGCTGAAGCATTACGCATGGTCTTCGCCAGTAGGATTTAGTAATAAAAAAGGTGAAATGTTTGTATTTACTGCCGATGCAATTGGGAATATTTATTTGATACAGGGCGCAACAGGCGAGATTTTATTGACGCAAAAGATTGGCCATAACTTTGAATCCTCGCCTGTAATGATTGGAAACAGCATAGTCATAGGCTCCCGCGGACGGGAGATTTATAAATTGTGTATTGAATAATTTTTAGTTATTCTGATAAAGATAACGTTTGATACTCTTCTTGGGCGTCTTTTCAAATTCTTCTGGAAATATCTGAATCTTAGCTACTTTGGCGTAATTGGGCTGCTCCTCGTTGAGAAGACGCAAGTTTTCATCCATTATCTCCTCTAATTGCTGGTCTGTCAGGTGCGCTTCAGCCGCCTGTTCAAAATTGGGATAAACAAGCGCCACTAACTTTTCCTCTTTTTCTATCACTAACGATTCGGCAACATACGGCATATTATTCAATGCGCTTTCTATTTCTTCGGGATAAATATTCTGACCGTTTGGCCCCAGTAACATTGTCTTGGAACGGCCTTTGATAAATACAAAACCCTCGCTGTCCATGGTGCCAATATCTCCGGTTCTCATCCATCCATCCTGCGTAAATGATGATGCGGTCGTCTCCGGATCTTTATAATATCCCAACATCACGTTGTCTCCGCGCGTTTGAATCTCTCCCGCAATATTTACAGGATCGGGCGAATCAATTCTTACTTCCATGCGCGGCGCCTTGTAACCACAGGAAAAGGTCTTGTTCTTACGCCAGGGTGCATAGGTGATAATCGGCCCGCACTCCGTCATGCCATATCCGACGGTATAGGCAAACCCTACTTTCTTGAAAAAATGCTCCGCCTCGCGGTTAAAGGGAGCGCCGCCGATGATCACTTCGGCAAAATTTCCTCCGAACACCTTCGTCAACCGGTCATGAATTTTATTCCGTATCGTATGCTCAATCACCGGCAATCGCAGCAAAACCCGCATCGACATCTTATTCAGCAACGGCTGTAACTGGTTTTTATATATCTTTTCTATAATCAGGGGTACGGCGATAATGATAACGGGTCGCACTGTTGCAAATGCTTCCATAATGATCTTTGGCGAAGGCATTCGGGTAAGAAAATGAACATGCGCGCCACGGGTCATCTCATAAATAAACTCGAACATCATGCCGTACATGTGCGCCATCGGCAGCATGGAAACAACACTTGTGCCGGATGTAACTTGCGGCAGTACATACTCGGCAAAAAGTACGTTTGAAAACAAACTGCGGTAAGGCAACATAACGCCCTTGGAAAAACCGGTGGTGCCGGAAGTATAATTAATCATCGCCAGCTCTTCAGGCTCGTCAAAATGGTAATTGATATGTACCGGCCTGAAATTCTTGGGATATTTTTTTCCAAACAGTTCATTCAGGCGTTCCCTGACCTCCGGGATATGACTCTCTTTTGCATATGCTATCGAAAAGTCGGAAATCATAATCACCGCTTCGAGATTGGGCATTTCTGTCTCCGACAACTCTTCCCAGATATGATCGCCCACAAATAGAATCCTTGATTCGGAATGGGTAACGATATGATGAACGGAACTTACCTTAAACTCATGCAAAATAGGCACAACAACCGCTCCATACGTTAATGTAGCGAGAAAACTCACTGCCCAGTTGGCCTGATTGCGACCGCAGATCGCAACCTTATCTCCTTTTTTCAAACCACATTCCATAAACAGGATGTGTATCTTCTCAATCCTGCGCGCCACATCTTTGTACTGCAAAATTTCACCCTTATAGTTCGACAAGGCGAGGTAGTTCCAGTGCTCCTTAATGCAGTTTTCAAAACGCTTGTTTAAAGAATTATCCATGATGTTCAGTTTTTATTGTTAAACGGCAAAAGTAGATGATAAATTTTAGATTTCCAAACGTATGAAAAAATATTTTTCAATTTCTGAAAGCAAGCAAAGAGACACATTGATAGATAAAAGAAATAATTAGGATAGTTTGCAATGCGGAATAAATTAATTTGTATTTTTGTCACGAAAAAAACAAAAGTTCATGTCGAAAATTACCAATCATACGGCGCGTTTACATATCGGATTGTTCGGTCGGCGAAATACGGGAAAAAGTTCGGTGATCAACCGGCTGACCGGACAAAACTTATCCATCGTTTCCGATGTGCCGGGAACGACTACCGACCCTGTAAGAAAGGCAGTGGAAATTCCAGGACTGGGACCGGTGGTTCTCATCGACACTGCCGGTATTGACGATACCGGCGAGCTTGGACAACAGCGGATTGAAAAAACCCGACAGGCTATAAAACAGGTAGATTTAGCGATTGTCGTACTATGCGACAACTGTTTTTCTGTTGATGAGAACCAATTGATAGAACAGCTGCAGCAACTGCAAATCCCTATTATCCTGCTGCATAATAAATCGGACGAACATCCGGCGAACGCTCCTTTCATAGCGGAATTAATCGACCGTTATAAAGTTGATTTTCTTGATTTTTCGGCCAAAACAGGGGAAAATCCCGAATCCCTGCTGCAACTGCTAAAAAAAAATGTACCCGACA
>Ga0082212_10007869_pt1 | contig 14016 bp, 12 predicted proteins | sample TergutNt197P3_FD_71548 | JGI IMG/M metagenome (GOLD analysis project Ga0082212, IMG submission 71548) | Neocapritermes taracua P3 segment gut microbial communities from Petit-Saut dam, French Guiana - Nt197 P3 | ecosystem: Host-associated > Arthropoda: Insects > Digestive system > Gut ... | reverse complement strand
TAGGCAGGAATCCAGACAGAAGACTTTCATATCAACTCTCTGGATTCCCGCTTTCGCGGGAATGACGGTATATTACTTTTCGGCGAAAGCCTAAGGGCGCAGGTGGTGATCGATTTGGACACGCTTTTGATACTCTTTTAGGGAAAAAAATATCCGAACGCCATACCGAAAGCCGTTGAAAAAACGATGACGAGTCCCACAAAAACTGCCGTCTTTTTGAGACCGAGAACACTGAGAATGATCAACAGACTCGGCAGACTGACTGCGGGACCTGCCAGTAAAAGAGCCAAAGCGGGTCCTTTGCCCATACCGGCACCGATTAACGCTTGCACAAACGGAACTTCTGTCATCGTTGCAAAGTACGTAAATGCACCGGCAAAGGAAGCGAAAAAGTTTGCCCGGAGCGAATTGCCGCCGACCGCCCAAGCAATCCATTCCGAAGGAATTAGTCCCTCTGTACCGGTTCTCCCCAAAAGCAGACCTGCGATCAGGATTCCGAACAGCAGGAGCGGTAACATTTGTTTTGCAAAAGACCAAGATGCGGCAAACCAATCGCCGCATTCCCCTGTATCCGTACTGGTGATGAGCGACAGTCCCAACATAGCGGCAACAAACGGAAGCATTACATTTCCGGGAAACAAGCACACCAAAACAACAACCGGAATGGCAACCGATACTACTTTCCACCATTTTATGCCGAACCAGAGTACGAGCATCACGCCGAGTGCCATACCGCAGAGGGAAGCGAGAAAATTGTAAGATACCGACCAAATGAGGCTCGTTTCTTCCGAACAACCGCAATTCACAAAAACGAGGATGCCGATCAGCGAGGCAAAAAACGATGTATTCTGCCATAGAGAACGTTTCGATGTTTCCTCAGGCAGTGCCATTTGTGCAATAGCCTTTTCCTGTTCTTCTTTACAAAATATAAACGCCATGCTCAAGCCGATGATGATACCGAGACCGATTGCCCCTACGGCTCGTGCTATTCCCAATTCCGTTCCAAGAATTCGTGCTGTCAGTATAATTGCCAATACGCTGATTGCTGGACCGCTGTATAGAAAAGTGCAAGCCGCTCCAAGTCCCGCCCCCATTCGATAGATTCCCGCAAAAAGCGGCAGAATTGTACAGGAGCAAACGGTAAGAATCCCGCCGCTGACGGAAGCGACGGCGTATGCAAGGACTTTGTTTGCATCGGCACCGAGATATTTCATTACGGCACCTTTTGAGATGAAAGTACCAATTCCCCCTGCAATGAAAAATGCCGGTATCAGGCAAAGCAAGACGTGTTTTCGGGCGTACCATTTAACGAGATGCAACGCATCAAGGACGGCATGATCAAATCGGGCATTTCCTATCGGCAAGTAAAAGCAGACAAGAAAACCGATAATGATCCAGAGCAGATATTTCCATTCCGTTTTCCAAATCATTGTTCCATTATGAGGCGATCATTAAACGGCTGGTGGTCGGTTTCCGTGAACATCAATACTTTTTCAGCATCTCAATCAAATCCCGCCTCTGCTTTTCCGTTGATGCCTTGTGGTCGAAGGATTCCACGCCGTGCAACTTGCCATCCGCATCGAAAAACGCAAACGAAAAAAGCGAAGGCAATGTCGCCGGATCAATTTCACGAGCCGATACAAAGTCCTTTGCCATATTGGCACTCACCCTGGCAAATTGATCCACTTTCGGTTGCATGCGAACGCACATCATGTAAAACCGCTCGGTTTGGGCAAACATATCGTCGTCCTTGAAAAGCGTTTCGAAAATACCGCTCAACTCTTCGAGTTTGTTATCTTCTCCTTCCACGTTGTCCCGAACAACAATCGCGAAAACGCTTTTGCCGTCCCGTTTGGCACGTTCGGTAAGAATCTTAAACCGATATTCAATCGGGTCATTTCCGCGGCTATCGAAAGGGCTGTAAGCATTATAGACTTGGAAAAAATACTCATTGGAACCATTCGGACGCGAGTTGAATGTGTAATCCTTGAGGGCATGACCTACACCCGGAAGGAGTTTTATGTCACGGGCAATATAAGATGCACCACGAGACTGGTCTTCTCCGTAATCATATGTCGGTAAATTCACATGACATTCGACACCGGTAGGAATGTTGAGAAATTCGTATTCCCCATTTTCGTTTGTCTTTGCTTCTCGTTGGAATGAAGACTGAAAAGTCCCTTGCTCACTTGGAATATGAATCGAATAGGTAACAGCCCGCCCCACCGGCGGTGTTGCGCTTTGGCGATCCATGATCTTTCCACGAATCGATGCCGTCGGTTCAAGTGCCACGGTAACTTCATTTTCGTTTGATTGCACAATCACTATTTTTCCGAACTTCCCGTCCGATGTTACCACTTCGATATAGAGCGGGGCATCCTTTGCCCGAACCTCAAATTTGCCGTTTTCATCTGTTTTTACTTCGGCTCCGTTGTAGTAGTAATCGGTTGACATGGCACGCACCGTCGCATCGGCAACTGGTGTGTCCGCACACGACAGGTCGCTGCATGCAAGCACTTTGCCGCGTATTGTTTTCACAACGTTCGCCTGCACTTGCCCTTTTTCCGCACGGAAATTGACCGTTTGTGCGACACTTTTCTCAACGGCAATTTGCGCCTTCGGTTGCTGGGCAAAAGCACCGTGCTGTAATTGCATTTCGTAGTTTCCCGGCGCAATCCAACATTCGTATTGACCATTGGCATCGGTTTGCACCCACCACCAACTGCGGAGATTCTGGAACGCACTCTCCCCTTCGGCAGCATTGTCCTTTTTCTCCTGACAATAAATGATGATGCTTGCATTGGCGACTGGTTCATTGTTTGGTCCGGCAGTTGCAGTACCGGAAATTCGGGTTCCCTTTTCGAGCGTGAAATCTTGAACGAGTGATGGGGCATTTCCCGTTGCAATACTCAATTTGGGGGCGGCAACCCAGTCTCTTTCGATGTTTTTGGAAAAAATTCCTTCCGGCTGTTCTGCATTGAGATGAATGGTACTGTTTGGCGGTGCCATCACTTTGTAATATCCTTGCTTGTCCGTCGTTGTGTATGCGACGAAACCTTCAATGTCCACTTTTTCGTCTCCCTGTGCGCGAACCGCCCAATTTTTTGCCGGTGTGCCGTCGGGGTAACGGAGCGTACCACTCACAGTTACTGCCGAACGTATGCGGACAGTGTTTTCTCCATCAAAATTTGCCACTGAAACACTGACGCGTTGATGCAAAAAACCATCCTTGTCCGCCCAAAAAGTCATATCTTGTTTCTGCCAAAGCGGAAAGAAATCGAACACGACGTTTCCCTCGGCATCGGCGGTTTGTTTATACAGAGAAAGCGAAATGTTCAAGTCCCCCGGTTGATCCTGCTTGGTGAAGTACCAGGGACGAACTTCCACGCCTTCGAGAACCTGCCCAGAGTCATCAACGAACTTAAACCGAATCGGATTGACTCCATCGAGCGTCAGTGCAAACGGACCATCGGACTTTTTTCGGGCATCCGTGTCTCCATCACGTCCAAATGTACGTCTTTCGTCGGCGGACGGCGTTTCGCTCGTCCAGATGTAATCGAAACCGGCACCGTTTTTCAAAGCGAGAACCGCCTCCAAAGGAATATCGGCGGGATATTGAAACCGAAACTCACCGTTGGCATCGGATTGCGTCCGCACAATTTCCGTGTAATCGGAGATTGCAATAATTGGTGCATCCGCAACCGGCGCACCTTTGCCGTCTTTTACCGTACCGATAATCGTTCTTGCCAGTTTGAGAACGATGGTCGTGTCCATGTTGAATTGGTGTGTTTCACGATGACGCACAGACCAAATTCCGAGCAATGATCCATCAAGATTTGCGGCAATGAGTTTGTCGGTGCCGCGTTTGTGCATTTCCGGGAAAGCGAATTTCCCCTCGCTATCGGTTACGACCGAGACCGGCTCTTCCGCCGCACACGGGGTAATGCGGATATTGGGCATCGGCTTTCCGGTTTCATCGACGACGGTGCCGATGGGGGTATCCCCGACACTGAATCCGGGGGCTAACGTCCCCGGCTCTTTTTGTGTAGCCTCTTGCTGTGTAGTCCCGCCGACCGCTTTTTCCGAAGCGATGAAATGCGGCAAAACCAATGCGGCAAGGAACAACCAAAGACAAAGCGAGCGGAAACCGAAGCGGACAGAGAGCGGTCGGTCGGTATCGAGAATTCGTCTCATTCGGGTGAATGTCGAACTCCGTGAATCATCGAGGACTGCCAAAACGGGCACATGACCGGCTCTACTACGTGAATGACAACGCAAAATTTTCATAAAAGCCTCACTTGCTTGGATAGGGGAAACATTATAGCTAAACTTTTGCAAATTTCGTTTTGGATTGTACAATAAGCGGAGTCGGCTGTCAAGATAGTCGCAAAAAGTTTTTTGGAAAAGGAGTTCCTCGATGCCTATCATCACGCCCCCCAAAATCGTGCAAGACGCTCTCAACGAGTTTCTCGCACCCCTGTTTCACAACCATTGCCAACGCAACCATCTCGCCAACTACACGACCGGCTTGATGATTGCCGACAACAAAACCGTCGCCGGGATGACACAAGAAATGCCTAACGCCTCCGATCAGTCCTGTCTCAATCGATTTCTTACCGAGGTGGATTGGGATCACGAATCCATGAACCAAGCACGCATCGATTGGTTACAACAATTCGATGACACCCAGTTTCACGAGCGTGGTGTCATTGCCATCGATGATGTGTTGATAGACAAGAGCGGAAAGTTCATTGCCGATAGTGGTACATTCTGGGATCACAGCGAACAGCGATACAAGCACGCCCAAGACCTTATCATTGCCCACTATGTTCATCCACACAGCAAGAAACATTATCCTCTTGACTTCAAACGTTACAAGAAGGCGGATCAATGCGAATGGACGGGCGAAGATTTCAAGAAGATGACAGCGTTGACAATTGAGTTGATCAATAGATGTCAAGAGCAGAACGTTCTTGGTTGTTTCACGTTCGATAGTTTTTATACTTGTGCGGAGATACAGAATCACATCCACTCCTTGAAAAACAAGGACAAAACGGAGCGTGGTTATGTCGGCGACTTGAAGTTCAACCGGAAGTTGACATTCAAAGGCGTGGAACAACAAGCCGTAGAGTTTGCCAAGACGATCCCATCATCGGATCGCAAGTCTGTTGTCGTCGATGGTATCAATCAATGGTATTTAACGGTATGTGTCAAGATGCCTAATATCAACCACAAGGTTCGCATCGTGATCTTGTGGAAGTATAAAAACGATGCGGAGCCGAGAAAGATATTGGTTACGAACAAGATCCATTGGCATGCGGAGCGTATTGTTGAGACGTATCGTAGTCGTTGGACGGGCACGGAGACATTTCACCGAGATGGCAAGCAGGAGTTGGGATTAGGAGATTGTCAGTTAAGAGATAGCACTGGACAGACACGTCACACATATTGTGTGTTCTTAGCGCATAGTCTTTTGGTACATCAACTGGATAAAACGAATGTGAGTGGAATGTTGGGTGTCAAGTTATCAACGATAGGCGAGGTTTGTCGGGCATTGTTTCGGGAGTCGGTTCGCAATTTAATCGGTTGGGTGTTGGAGCAGATGGAGGATGCGATGCAGATGGGAGCGAATCGGACGTTGCGATTGCATCGGGTATGTCGTCGTCTGGGCTTGGTGATGAGGTAACTTTTTTAGTTCGATGTAGTGCCGATTCGATCCGCAATTCGTAGAATCAAATGCAACTTTGCAAAAGGTTAGTTCTAACCAATCCTTGATAACTATTGGGCAGATTCTTAAGATCGTCCCACTGCCTCTGTCCTACTGTGAGTTCGGCAAGATAACGTTTGGCGTTGAGGGACGATCTCTTTTCTCCCCATTCTTTTTCCCACAGAAGTATCGCCTCGTAAAATTTTTCGACGGGAATTGGTGAGAGAAACCGTTCCTTGGTCTCTTCGTACTTTTGCCATATTTTACCCAGCTCGGTTCTTTGCTCGGATTCTTGTTTGCCAAGAAACTCTCTCCCTTTATCGCTGATGACATAACAGTAAGGTTTGATTCCGTTCCATTGCAATAATCCTTCCTCTTCAAGTACGTTACGTATGTCCCAACGCCAGTCGTGGGGAGGTTGCCTCCATTGGTCAATTTCATCTGGGTCGAGCAGGCGGCGGAGTCCAGGCGATGGCTTCCGCGTATTCCAGCCAGGATCAAAATAAACGTCTTTTTCGCCGGAGTGCTTGGCTAACAGAGAAAGAATACGCAAAGAAAAATGCTGCGGATCGGGGATGTTTGAATCGACAATTTTTGCTTGAACATTGGAGTCCGTTGCGTTAGTCATTAGTTTTGTCCTTTCGTTGGTTACAGTGTGTGTTCGCTCTAATTTTTGTATATGTGTATATGATGGAGACAAATTATACGCTCCGAAAATTTTTTAGCAACTGGGGTAATTCAAGTATCTTTCACTTCCTCCTGCACCGCCTTTTTGTTTTGTTCTTCCCGTGTACGGCACCGTTTTGTGCGTTTGTCTTCGTGTGCGCCTACACCTGACCGCTTCGGCACATGTCCAGTGCGTTTGGTTGGCTTGAGATTGATTGTGAATCCTCACTTATTCTTCATCGGACTGTCTTTTTTTATCTCGATACGGATCGCCCTCTCCACGTTTTCGGGGGTTACAACGATGTCCATGATCGCCACTCGAACACGACTGGGGAGTTATCGCTTTCTTACGAATTGCCCTTTCCAAGTCTTCGGGAGTTTTTACCCATTTTCCCCACAAGCCGATATAGGGAGGAGATAAAGTTTCCCCCCAATCAAGACCCCATTGGTCTAGTTCTGCCCATCGTTCTGCCGCCGCAATTTTCTTTTGCCGATTATGTCTGTTTTCTGCTCTCATTGTCTCCTCCTTAGTGCATTCTTGTCCTGCCTTATTATTGTACAACGGTTTTCATTCAGTACCTATTCTTGCCACAGCAGGTATCCGCCAAGTACAATGCCATCGCCAGCGGCCACAGCAACATGGTTGCAGTGACAACCACAATCATTACAGACGTTTTGTTAACCACGTCTAGTGCTGGTGTTGCCTTGTCCAACAAGGCATCCAAATAATTGATTAGTCGCCAGCCGTTACGATTGCTCATACGCTTCCTCAAAATTGCCATCCCGATAGAATTTGCTTGCACTGTAAAGATATTCCATTATCTCTGGTCTCCCCATTCTCCCTATTGCTTTTGCCGTTCCGTAAGGAGTATTGCCGCAACTATCTTTCGCATAAACGTCCGCTCCGGCAGAGACGAGAAGTCGAACGACTTCAAATCCCAAATCAAAATATTTTGCACTCTGCTTACGATCAACAACTTCGTAGAGTTCATCGAGAGCCCAATGGAGCGGCGTTTCACCGTACTTGTTTCTCGCATCAACATCAGCCTCTATAGAAATAAGAAATTTGACAATTTCAATATTTGCAGGTCTCGCTACTAAATGGAGCGTGGTGTTGCCGTTATTGTCTTTCATTTCAACGTTGTCTTCGTCGAGAAGACACTCAACCCATTCAGGGGATCCCCAAGACACCGCAAAGCAAATCTCGTCCATTGTAACTTCGTAGGGGATCGCACGAATAATTTCCTCCATTTCTGCTTGCTCATCGGCAGTAAGTGGAATCGGTTCAGCAGGTTGCGGCGGTTTCTCGTCTTGGTTTTGTACGAATTCCCATTTGCCGTCAGGGAAATACTCTGCCACCGCCCTGATGATCTCGTTGTCCTGAATTGAAAATGGCATTGTTGTTCCTTTCGTAAAAATGGTTATACCCTTCCCATCGCTTCACGCAAAATACGTTTTTTCTCATTCGTGTCTGCGTAATATAGTGGAGTATTTCCGGCATTATCCTTAGCGTTGACATCGGCACCTTGCGAAATGAGATATTGCAAGACCTTTACATTGAGATTGGCGGATATTGCGTAGTACAATGGTGTACAATCTAAACTATTTGTCGCATTGACATCAGCACCTTGCAAAACGAGATAGTGCATGATCTCAACATTGGAATTACAATAGGCTGCATAGTGCAATGGTGTCGAATCGGCACAATTTTTTGCATGCACATCGGCACCATGTGTGACAAGATAATGCAAGACCTCTACATTGGAATTGTATTCAGCGGCATGGTGGAGCGGTGTCGCGGCATCTTCGTCCAGCGTATGGACATCTGCTCCCAGCGAGACCAGAAATTTCAAAAAATCTACGTTGGGATTTAATCTGGCGGCTAAATGGAACAAGGGCAATTCTTCCTTTAGACACCCCCCGTCAAAAATTAGAGCCCTGCCAGTAACGTTAATCAGCGACGGATCGAGCCGGAGCCACTCTTTGACGATGTTCCAATGTCCACCGACGGCGGCTTCCCAAATCGGCATCAGTGGTTCTGTCACCCGAACCGGCAATGCAGAAATTCCGACATTCGGTAACATGGTAGCAGTACCCAATGCCAACCCCTTGCGTAAAAATTCTCGTCGTTTCATAATTCTGCTCCTTTCAAAAAAAAATAGTTATCGTCTTTCATTGCTGTCGGCTTCTTCCAGCAATGCAAGAATATCTTCCCGTGTTTTAGCCAACATTAAAAAGCAACGGAATATATCGTCTTTCAACCGACGAGTGATATGTTCCATGATACGAAGATGATCGCCGGGCAAATCCGGCGGCGAAATCACCATAACAAAAAGGTGTGCTTTCTCCTCATCAAGACATTCGAAATCAATGCCTTTGCTACTAATCGCAATAGCCCCAACTTGATGCTTCACACATAGATGTTTGGTATGTGGGATGGCAATGCCACGCCCTATACCTGTCGAACCGAGTTCCTCCCGCTTGACAATCGCCTTGACGATTCCGTCATATTCTTCCTTCTTTATACCGCCTGCATCCACCAGGGACTGAACCATTTCACGGATCACTCCTTGTGCGTCGGTCGCCTTGATTTCTGGATTGATTGCATCGAGCAAAATATAGTCGGCAAATTTCACATACTTTTTCCCTTCGTTTTTTGGTGTATTCACAATCTTATACGATTGCGGCTCCGATGTGTCATTGGTGTTCTCCATCGCCTCTCGCAAAATATGTTTTTTCTCTTCCGTGTCGGCAACATCCAATGGTATCAGGTTACCTGTACTTCTCGCTCGGACATCGGCACCCAATGCAATAAGGCAATGCAAAACATCAATGTTGGGATTGAACATGGCAGCGGCGTGTAATGGTGTTACACCAAAACATGCTTTCACGTTGACATCGGCACCTTGCGAAATAAGATATTTCAGAACTTCAACGTCGGAATTATGCGAAGCCGCAAAGTGCAATGGAGTCTTATCCTCCTTATTTTTCGCTCCTATCTCCGCCCCAACCGAGACAAGGTATTTCACAATTTCGACGGAATTGCGTCCAGCGGCAATGTGTATCGGCATTGTGCCGCCATTATTTTGTGCGTTTATATCTGCACCCAATGAAACAAGAAATCCCAAGTCCTCGACGCTGATCTTCCGCCCCACGACTAGGTGTAGCACTGTATTTTCCACCCACTTGATTTTAGTGTTAATATCAACACCCGGCGAGGAAACAAGAAGTTTCAATATCTCAAAGTTGAAATTCTCTTTAGCGGCAATATGTAGTAGCGGTTCGTTCATCCAACCAGTTACGTTGACATCGGCACCTTGTGAGATAAGGAATTTGACAATTTCTGCATTCGCATTTTCCTGAATCGCCCATGCAAGCGGTGTTAGACCGTGCGTCTTTGCATTAACATCGGCACCATTGGCAACGAGATACTGTAAAACCTCCACATCCCCATTCGACATGCAGGCGAGTTGACATAAAGATATTTCCGTGTATTCGTGTCCCCGAATCGTTACCATACCAGTAACACTCATCAAGGATGGATCACGTCGCAACCACTCTTTGACATTGTCCCAGTGTCCAGCAACAGCGGCTCTCCAAATTGCTTGCGAGCGTTCGACCGCCGAAGCCGAAATGTTCGTCGGGAGTTCGATACTCGGTAACGGCAGGGTGGTTTCGAGTGCCAGTCCCGCTCCCGCTTTTAGCAAAATGTCTTTTTTCGCTTCCATCTCGGCAACGTCCAGCGGTGTTTTACGTTTATAGTTTGTCGCATGGACATCGGCACCCGCTGCAATGAGGAATTTCAATACATCCAATTGTTTCGGTAGATCATATTTATCGGCTTGCAAAGCGGCGGCAACGTGTAACGGTGTATTGCCTTCGTCATCTTGTACATTGACATCAGCACCTGCTGCAATGAGGCATTGTGCCATTTCCAGTTGCTGATACGCATACTTTTGGGCGACAACATAATGTAGCGGCGTTTTGCCGGTATTACTTTTCATATTGACATCGGCTCCTTCGTCGATAAGACGTTGTAATTGCTTTGCGCTACTCCAATGCAATGGCGTTTTACCGTTATGATCTTGTGCGTTGACATCGGCACCTTGCGCAACAAGGTAGTGTACGATTTCATCACGATCAATCTTGGCAGCAAAGTGCAACGGTGTCTCGCCGTTATTTGTTACCGCCCGAACATCTGCTCCTTCGGAAACAAGAAATTTGATGATTTCATCGTCCTTGCGGAAATCGCTGACCATTTCATGGAGCGGTGTCTTACCATCTTTGCTTTTCGCTTTAACATCCGCACCCTGCGAAACAAGGTATCGAATGACAACACTGACATCAGCATACTGTGAAACTTGGTATCGGCTGACACCATTTTGGTAAGAGGTTGTGGCAGTGGCAGAATAAAGTGGTGTTTGATCCTCATTCGTTTTTGTATTGACATCGATACCCTGTGCAATCAGGTATTGCACGACTTCCAGATTACCGTTCGCCGCAGCACTGTGTAGCAGTGTTGCACCATGAGAATTTTTTGTATTTATATCGGCACCTTGCACAACAAGGCATTGCACAACTTCCAGAGAGCATGTCGCTACGGCAGAAAATAATGGTATCTCACCAGAACTATCTTTTGCATGAATATCTGCTCCATGAGAAACAAGACATTGTATCATATCCAGAGAACTCCCCCATTTAGTAGCCACGTGTAGTGTTGTTCCTTTTGAAAAGGTGCTTTCTGCCACTGCATTGACATTAGCACCAGCAGCAACAAGGCATTGTACCATCTCCAGACTCTTTGTCTCAATCGCAGAGTGGAGCGGCAATCTTGTATTGACATCGGCACCTTGTGCAACGAGGTATTGCGCAATCTCCCAGTTGCCATGCGATATGGCAGATTGTAGTGGTGCTGTGCCTATATCGGCACCTTGTGAAACAAGATATTGCACAACATCGAGTGAACTGTACGTTACCGCTCGGGAGAGCGGAGTATTGCCTTCATTATCTTTGGCGTTGACATCTGCTCCTTTGGAAACGAGGTATTGTACAATTTCCAGCGATCCACTTCTATCGACAGCCCAGTGGAGTGGAGTGCAACCGTACATCCCTTTCGCATTAACATCGACTCCCAGTTCATCGACGAAGTGTTTCACGTCTTCAATGGTTCCACTGTCGGCGGCTCTAAAAATGTTCGGAAATGTTTCATTTGTCATTGGTTTGTCCTTTCGTAAAATGGTTATCGCTTCTTATTGTGGTCGACTTCTTCAAACAGCGCAAAAATGGCTTCACGTGTTTTAGCCTGCATTAAGGAACGACAAAGCGTGTCATCCTTCAACTGCCGAGTGAGGTGCTCCATTGTACGAAGTTCGCTGCCGGGGTTGTCCGCTGGCGAAAGTGTCATGACAAAAAGATGTACTCTCTCATCATCTAGGCTATCGAAGTCAACACCTTCGGTACTAATGGCGACTGCGCTGATGGATTGCTTCGTACTAGGATGTCGGATATATGGCACGGCAATTCCCCTGCCAATACCGGTCGAGCCGAGTTCTTCCCGCTTAATAAACGCTTTCACAATTCCTTCATACTCCTCTTTTTCTATGCCGCCAGCATCCAAAAGAGACTGAACCATCTCACGGATCACTCCCTGTGCATCGGTCGCATTGAGTTCTGGAATAATGGCATCGAATAAAATATAGTCTGCAAATTTCATACGCTTGCTCCTTTGTAAAAAGTGGTTGGTTGTTACCCGGGGATTGCGCTACGCTACATCCCCGGCTCGTTTGTGCCCCACTGGGTGAGGCGGTTAAATGCAATTTTACGATTGCGGCTCTGCTACTTATACGTCTTCAAATCTCCTTCTTGTGTGCGGTTGATGAGACCATAACTCATATACGACCAGTACCGCCGGTTGCCGACCTCGTAGGCACAAAACGGAGTCTGATAGTACATCTGCACAAAACCATTCCGCATAATGAACATCGTCGCCTTGTAAAGGTCAAGTAGTTTTGTTTCCGGGTAACGTTCGCTCACGACGGCATACTCGTGTGGGGCAATTTCAGAGTAAGTCTTGGCATACGTCCACGTCTCCCGCTCGATCCATTCGCAGAAGTCGGCTTCCGTCCAATCCTTTTCAAATCGTTCAAGGTTCGGGTCGGCATCAATACCGCCGATGAGTCGCTGCATCGTCGGATTGAGAATCCAAGCATTGCCCGCCAGTACGATACCACTGCTCGGCTGCATCGCTTGTTCGATGAATGGTTCGAGGTCAACATTGTCGGTGAAGACAAACGAATCATCGGCAATGAAAATCGGCTCGTTGGCATCATAGTTTTTCGCAATCGCTTCGACTTGTTTATCGAACAGATTCGTTTGGCAATCCCAGGGATAGGGTTGTTCTTCGGGAACGTTTGTCGGCGGCTGAAACCGCCAAGGGAAGTGCGTATGCCACAGCACGATCCGGTAGTCTCGGTTCTGTTTGCGTCGCCAAAACTCGAAGGATTTCAGTATTCGCCGATAGCGGTAATAGGCTTTGATCATGAACCGGTCGTTGTCGTGCATGCAGTTCGGTTCCTGTGGCATTTTACTTTGGTCGTCCGACCAGTCGATGAGAATGATGATTTTCATTTGATGTTCCTTATGTGAAATGTGAAAAGGTTGTATGTGTTTGCGGTTATATTACCATTGAATTATCCTATTGTCCAATCGGGGCTGACAGGTTATGTCAGACCTGTGAAAAATTCTCGTTTTTCTTCAAAAAATGCGGGGATGGGCATTTCCGATTTTGGACGTAGCGTAGCACATTTTTGAGTGGAAACAACTAATCCGAGAATAAAAAAAAGAAGAGTGGCAGGGTAATCCCGCCACCTTTTTAGTGTTTCTATAAAAAGATCGAAGCGACCGTAACGAGCAGCACAATGAAGTGCATGACCGGTTTGACGACGAGCACTGGCGTGGTACACTGAATATTCGGGATTGAACCCAACATACTCGCCTCGGCAACACCGCCGCAAAGAAATAATGCGCCGCAAACGAAAGCAGCAATGAAAAATCCGATGAAAAATTTGTGATACATAAAAAACTCCTCAAAAAAATGATTTCGATACAAAGAGAGTTCCCAACGACAACGCCATCAAGGAACCCGATTAAACAATTACGCCGCCGTTTTCTCGGCGGCTTCCTTCTTGTCCGCGATGTACTCGTTCCAACTTGAGCGGTAACGCTTTCGATACTGACTGATCAAGCCATCCGAAACGCCATACTTGCGAGCAACGGCTCCTGTGGTCTCGCCAGTCGCCAAGTCCAAGATGATTGATTGGTCTCGTTCTGATTGCTCTTGAAGCCAGCCCTCGAAGAAGTCCATTTTGAATTGGACAGTTCGAGCAACGGGGTATCTCGCAGATAGTCTCGTCGCTTCAGACTGAAACGAATCGGCAATGTAATCATCGTGTACAACTCGGACACGACCGAGGCTTTTGCAACGGTCTGCAAGCACATCAGTTGTACTTGTGGGTGTGCCAGCGATGCGTCCTTCACAGTGCCTGCCAACAGCGAACTTTGCGATGGGTGCGGCTCGTGCCTCATCAAGTCTGCCGTTGATTGCCAACTGATGAAGTAGAATGAGCGCCCAGACTTTCGTGTTC
>Ga0082212_10007868_pt1 | contig 14016 bp, 11 predicted proteins | sample TergutNt197P3_FD_71548 | JGI IMG/M metagenome (GOLD analysis project Ga0082212, IMG submission 71548) | Neocapritermes taracua P3 segment gut microbial communities from Petit-Saut dam, French Guiana - Nt197 P3 | ecosystem: Host-associated > Arthropoda: Insects > Digestive system > Gut ... | reverse complement strand
CGAGGATAAACAGCTTCGCGCCCGTTTGCGTGATTGCCTGTTCTATCCGCACATCGGATAATGATAATTCTTTTTCGCTTTCGTCTATGACGATAACGCGCCCACAGTCCGCGCCCGATTGCACAAGGCGAGGCTTCACCGTGTCGCTCAAACCGTCCTCGGCGGTCTGAAAAATAACAGTCATAGGCTCGGCGGCGGTCGTGCTTTCGGGTAACGCCGCGCCCGTTGTCAATGCGGCGGCGATGGCGAGGACAACCGTTGTTTTCCCATCGCCCGGATCGCCTTGAATGACCGTGATTTTTCCGAACGGGATATACGGATACCACAGCCAGTTTATCGCCGTGGCTTCCACCTCGTTCATGCGGATTAGTTTCAGTTCTTCTTTTGAATTTGCCATGATAAAATCTCCTTTACGTTTGATTTTTGTTTTTGGTTTATCTATATAAAAAGCACCTCGGCGGCGACGTCTTACCGCTTCGGTGCTTGAATTGTTTATCGGGAACATCGGGTCGGTCTGACCCGGCACGGTCAAAAAAATGACCGTAGAAAAATTCATATTTTTGTGGTATACTATTAAAGATAACGCCCGAACGAGGGCAGAAACGATTGGCGGAGATAAAGTTTTATGGATAAAGGAAAAGTTGTTTGGCTCAACGGAGTATCAAGTTCGGGCAAGACGACGTTGGCGAAAGCATTACAAGATTCGTTACCCGAACCGCCTTACTATATCAGCAATGATTTATTCGCGGGAATGATACCCGGAAAATATTTTAGTGATGCCCACAAAGTCGATGAAACATTTTCAATGATGTACAGAATAATAAAGACGTTTTCAGATACGGGGGTTGATGTGATTGTTGACAGCCTCTTTCTATCCACTCAAAGAATGAATCAATGTGTTGGCGCACTCCATGAATACCCCGTGTTGTTCGTTCATGTAACGTGTCCCGCAGATGAACTCCGACGCAGAGAAGAAAAACGCGGCGACCGAGAAATTGGGCAAGGAGAAAGTCAGCTTGCCGAGTTAAACCCACAGGACGGAACATGCGATATAAGCGTAGATACACACAGTAATTCAAAAGAAGATTGTACCGATAAAATTATCGAAGCGTTGAAATGTCCCGACAAATTTTCAGCGTTCAAGATACTCTGGTCACGACGTTAAACCGAGCAAAACGGGGGACGAATCACCCGCTTCATGGAAGCGTGTGACCCACTCTGACAGTTACCGCGTTGCGGCTAACTGTCGGCGTGGGCGCTCCCGCGGGGGAACGCCGCCACGGGCGGGGTTAGCGTCCTGACGGACAAGCCGCCGCGTGACCGCGTCGCCTTTCCGTCCGTCCGCTTCGGGCTTCGTGCGAACCGTCCCGCCTGATGGCGTGTCGCTTCACCCTTGCCCGATGGGGAACGTGCGGGGGCAGGACGAAACAGCAAATAAATATTTGGAGGATATATATGAAGTGTTATTGCTATGAAACCGATTCTACGTTTACCTTTTGTGTTGAGAACGTAGAAAACGCACAGCTTGAAGATGTCATTCAACACATGGCTTGGAAAAAAGCCGATGACAAATTTTTAATGACATTTACACAAAACGCATTTTCAAATCAATGCGAAAAAGAACTTATCAGCGACAATTTTAGTCGCGTTGGACAAGCGATGTTTGAATCATCGTTGTCGGGTTTTGATTGGAAGAAGCCCTTGGAAATTTTAGCGCAAACCCTCAATGAAAACGGAATCGAATGGTATATTGTAGGTAGCGTTGGCGATGCTTTGCGTGGTGTTAATGTTAAACCGTTCGATATGGATATAGTCATTCACACAAGGGATTATTACAAAGCAAAAGATATTTGCTATCATAATTTTCCCGATTCGGTTATTGCGCCGTTCACGGATAATGAAGAGGTATGCCCTTTGAAATACTTTGGGCGACTGTTTTTAGCTGGTGCTATGATTGATGTAGCGGCAGATGAAATATGGAACTTAGATAGTCGTCAACGAGGATTCGGTAGATTCACAAATCCTGTTTCTGGATATGAAAAGGCTTCGTGGAATGGCTACGATGTATATTTAGAAAATTTACAGCTTCGACACCAAATCGAAATTGCACGAAACAGGGTAGATAGAATCAAGGCGTTTGAAAAATATATGAACCAAAAAGGCGGTACTTCTCAATGAACATCGAAATCCGAAAGCTGACACCCGCACTTGCAGAGGATTATGTGACCTTTTTTGATACCACGCCACACAATGAAAGATATAAAATGAAATGCTATTGTGTGTATTGGTGTAATGAGGACTCCAAAGATGAACACTTTTATTCAAAAAAAGCAAGAAGAGAGTATGCCCTCCATTGCGTCAAAGAAAATATCATAAAGGGGTATCTTGCCTATTGTGATGATAAGGTCGTGGGGTGGTGCAATGCCAATACAAAAGCAGATTGCTTGAAGAGTAAAGGGTGGAGGGGGAGTAATGGGCCGCGCAAAGGTTTCCGGCCTACAGAAGAAACCACCCCGGAAATCAAAGCCAAATCCGTTTTTTGTTTTGCTATCGCTCCGAAAATGCGGCGGCAAGGTGTTGCCACGCAGCTTTTGGCGCGTGTTTGCCAGGACGCGGCTGAGGACGGTTTTGACTTCGTAGAAGCCTATCCAGAGAAAGAAATCACTGACAAATCTGAAAACTGCGTGGGATACGCCGATATGTACAAAAAAATGGGGTTTATCGTATATTGCGAAATGAAAAAGAATTTTATCATGAGGAAACAATTAAAAACATAACGCACTTATTAAGCGGAAGCGGACACTTCAAAAATGAAATGTCCGTTTCCCTTATCATTGGTTGACCGCCATCGGCAAGTCTGCGGCTTCTGCGGCGCGTTTTTCCCGCGCCAACTTGCGCTGATACTCGCGTTGGTATTCGCGGTTGTACGCTTTCCATTTTTCCTTTTTCGCCGCTTCATCGGCGGCAATTTGCTCCGGTGTTCTCGCGTCCCCCGGCGTGAGGGGCTTGCCGCCGTTGGCGGCGCGTCTGCGTTTGTACTCGCGGTGATATTCCCTCTTTTTCATTTTCGCCGCCAGTTCGTCCTGTCGCCGCCGTTCCGCTTCGGCCTGAACAGGGATTTCAAAGTTACCGATAAAGTTAAGGTATATATCTATCTGCTGTTCGGTGTGCCTGCACCATTTGTCGCCGCGCTCATGGACGACTATACGCTCAATAAATTCGTTCAGCATGGGAACGGTCAACTCCGAAAAGTCACGGTAACGGCGCGTCAGTTTTAGAAAATCCTCAATGCGTTCCGCGCTGTCGATTGCGCTGTCAACCCCGGCGCGGAGCGCGGCGGCTTCGGTTTCGATTTCCTCTTGCTCTTTTTCGTATTCGGAGGAAAGCAAGTCAAACCGTTTATCGTTCATACCGCCGAGCGCGTGTTCCTCAAACAGCTTTTTAATGAGTGTGTTGAGTTCGCCGGAGCGACGCTCACAGTACGCAAGCCGCTTCTTCTGTGATTTCAGATTGCCGTCCGCCTGTGCCGAATACATCGCCATAACCTTTTTTCTGAACTCGCCCTCGTCCGTTTTGGCGTATGAGGTAACGGCGCGGAGCGTGTCAAGAATGAGAGCCTCAATCGCTTCTTCGTTGATACGGTGGGCGGTACATTCTTCGGTTTTCTTGCGGTAGTTGGCGCAGACAAAATTATCCTTGTGGTGAGGACGGGGGGAGCTGCTCCTCTCGTTATACATCTTCGCGCCGCATGAACCGCAATAGAGCAAGCCCGTATATGGGCGCGGTTCGCCGCAACTGTTTTTATGGCGTTTTGCGTTGGCGCGGAGTTTGTTTGCCAGTTCCCACGTTTCGCGGCTGACAATCGGCTCGTGCGTGTCCTCAAAGATTTTCCATTCCTCGCGGGGGTTCATCTCGCGGCGTTTTGTCTTGAATGATTTTTTTATGGTCTTGAAGTTCACCGTATGCCCCATATACTCAATACGGGCGAGGATATAACAAACGGTCGTGCCGTACCATCTATACGGGTCTGAAAAGTCTTTGTTCTTCAATTTCCCCCAGCCATGCCGCGCGAGATAGTATGACGGACTCTCAACCTTTTCCGATTGCAACTGCGCCGCGATAGAGTACGGGCCTATACCCTCAATCGTCATATTAAAGATACGGCGCACGACCGCCGCCGCTTCTTCGTCTATCAACCGCGCGTTCTTGTCGGTTTCCGGCTTCTTGTAGCCGTAAACTGCATGACTTCCGACAGGCTTGCCCGAAAGCCCTTTTGCCCGATAGGTTGACTTCACCTTTCGGGAGCAATCCCGAACATAAAACTCGTTCAGAATTTCACGGAACGGTGTAAAATCGTCCTCGCCGCTCTCTGAATCCACGTTGTCATTGACCGCGATAAATCTCACGCCCTTATCGTGGAACAGTTCGCGGTACAACCCCGATTCAAGGTATGACCGCCCGAACCTCGATAAATCCTTGACAACACAGGCTTGCACGTTCCCCGCCTGTATTTCCGCGAGCATTGACTGAAAGCCCGGTCGTTGAAAATTCGCGCCGGAGTACCCATCGTCAACCTCAATCGCGTAAGGCGTTAGCCCGTTGCGCTCTGCGTAATCTGTCAATAGCTTTTTCTGATTTCCGATAGAGTTACTTTCAAGCGCGTCGCCGTCCTCTTTGGACAGGCGGCAGTACAAATAGGTTAGTTTTTGGCTCATAATGGCACATCTTCCTTTCTCGCGCACACGGCGCGACAAAAATTTATTGTGTAATCTGTTGTGGCAAGTAACAAATTACTCCCTCTACTATTAGGAGAAAAACAGGGGGTAAAACGGAACCTTTTTTGAAAAGAATTTGAAAATATTTTTTTGAACCTCATACCCCGCTTATCTCCGCATTTTTACTGGTTTAAGATGTCCGTTTGAGCCGCAAACGCTGACCGCCAATAAAAAATGTAGATGATGTTGAAAACATCACCTACATAATACAGCCTCGAGCAATTTGTTGTGTTGTACAATAAAAAGTTAAAAGAAATGCTTTACTCTACTTAAAATATCATGTATAATTAATATTAAAATTATATATTTAACAAATAAAGTTTATAAATGTGGAGTAGAATAAAGAAAAAAATATGAAACAAATTTTAATTATAGAAGACGACGAAAATTTAAGTCGGGGAATTGCGTTCGCTTTTGAAAAAGATGGTTATTATGTTGTTAAAGCAAACACATTGAAAGCCGGACGTTTATACTTTGAACAACAAAATATTGATATTATCATTCTTGATTTGGGATTACCCGATGGCAACGGTATAGAGTTTTGTAAAAGCATACGTAAAAAAACAAATACCCCTATTATAATGCTCACCGCTTGCGATTTGGAAACGGACGAGGTTTCCGGTTTAATGGCGGGTGCGGACGATTATGTTACAAAACCGTTTGCTCTTTCCGTTCTACGCGCTCGCGTGGAAGCTGTATTGCGCCGCATGGAACCAAAAGAGAATCATGTCATTCAATCGGGAGTGTATAAACTTGATACTACTTTATGCAAACTGTATAAAGACAACGAAGAAATCACTATAAGCGCGACAGAATTTCGTCTATTAAATTATTTTTTAAGTAATGCCGGACAGGTTTTGACAAAAGAACAGATACTTGCTGCCTTGTGGGATAATCAAGGTAATTTTGTTGACGAAAATACATTGTCGGTAAATATCAGCCGCTTGAGGGCGAAGATTGAGAACGATCCGAAAAATCCGCGAACAATAAAGACGATTCATGGTATGGGTTATATTTGGGTGAAGGAGTGAGTGACATGGGTATATATATTGTTTCTGCTGGTGCAATCGTTTTTTGCGTTTTAACGGTTTATCTATGCCGCAGATATATACAGAAAGCCTTTAATTCCATAGACATGGTATTAGACCGCGTATTATCAAAAAATATAAATTCATTATTTGAAATAACGGACGAAAACAGAATATCTAAACTCACACATAAAGCGCACCGTATTGTGGATATGTATGTTTCAGAAGTAATACAGACAAAAGACGAAAAGGAAGCGATACAAGGCTTTATTTCTGATATGTCCCATCAAATGAAAACGCCGCTTTCCGGCATTTCCATGTACGCGGATTTGTTGATAGAGGGTAATTTGTCATCTGACGAACAGAAAGAGTTTTTATCGCGCATGAAGTTAAGCACAGAAAAGCTCCAATGGATAATGGATAATTTAATAAAAATGTCGCGTTTAGAAGTAGGAACTATTCAACTTGCCCCGATTGAAACGAATATCAATCAAACTATTTCTGACGCAATCGGAAACGTTGTTGCGGCGGCGACAAAGAAAAACACCAATATAATCGTTTCAGATTTTCAAGATATGCCGCTTTACCACGACAGGAAATGGACGCGTGAAGCGATTGTAAATGTACTCGAAAACGCTGTCAAATATTCTTTGCCGGACAGCGAAATCAAAGTATCTGTTGAGCCGCTGCCACTTTACACAAAGGTTATAATTACCGATTACGGAATAGGGATAAATCAAAACGACTGGCATCTGATTTTCAAACGGTTTTACAGAGGGCAAAATGTGAGCGATAAAGAAGGCGCGGGACTTGGACTATATCTTGCCGCGCTCATTATGGAAAAACAGGGCGGTTATATCATGGTTGATTCAATGCCCGGCAAATTCACTTCATTTTCCCTATTTTTACAGAATTGTAAAAAATAAAACGTCAAATCTTACAAATCTGTAAGATTTGAACCGCATTTTGTAAGGTTTTTGTAAGATTTAGGTTGTAAAATAGAATCACAAACGAAAGGAGAGTTTTTGTATATGGCGATTTTAACGGCGCATAACTTGAAAAAATATTATGGAGCGGGTTTAAATATGGTCCGCGCCCTTGACGGCGTTGACGTTGAAGTAAAAGCAGGGGAATTTGTCGCGGTGGTCGGTATGTCCGGCTCCGGCAAAAGCACATTGCTCCATTTGCTCGGCGGGTTAGACAGACCATCGGACGGAACGGTTATTGTTGACGGTCAGGAACTTTACAGAATGACCGACGAACAGCTAACTATATTCCGCAGGCGAAATGTAGGTTTTGTATTTCAGAGTTACAACCTTGTTCCGATTTTAAGCGTTTATGAAAATATTGTTTTACCGATTGAACTTGACGGCAATAAGGCAGACGAACCTTTTATAGATAATATTATAGATACATTGGGGCTTAAAGAAAAACGGGACTCTATGCCTAATCAACTTTCGGGCGGTCAGCAACAGCGCGTCGCTATCGCCCGCGCTTTGGCAACAAAACCGTTAATTTTACTCGCGGACGAACCGACTGGCAATCTTGACAGTAAAACCAGTCAAGACGTTTTAAGCGTTTTGAAAATGACGTCTATGCAATTTCACCAGACAATAATGATGATAACGCACAATGAATATATAGCGCAGCTTGCCGACAGAATTATTCATATTGAGGACGGTAAAATCATCAAGGAGGCAAGCAGAAAATGAAAAATAATAATGCGGCGATTGTCAGAAAAATCACAAGCCGGAGCCTCGCAAAAAATAAAAAGCGTAATTTTTTTCTTGTCATGGCGATTATGCTAACTACTTTTATGATTGCGTCCGTAATCAGTATTGGCATAAGTTATTACGAATCAATGGAAGCGGAAATAATAAAATTTGAACAAGCCAAAAATGCCGGAGAAAGTGCGAATATTAATTATACGATGGGCGACCCGAAATCACCCGGCACAGTTTTTGTTTATGCGATTATTATATTATTCTTAATGTTTGTGGGTTATCTGCTCATTTATAATGTACTTTATATTTCTATATCCAACGACGTGCGTTTTTACGGGTTGTTAAAAACAATCGGAACAACGCCGAATCAAATAAACAAAATAGTTATAGGGCAAGTTTTGATATTGTGCGCCATAGCCATACCTGCGGGACTTTTATTGGCTGCGTTGCTTTCTATCGTAATAATACCTTTTGCAGTAATCGTTGAATCCGGTACGGTTATATCTTTTTCGCCTTTAATATATTTGGGATCAGCTCTTTTCTCTTTGGTTACCGCGCTCATAGGCGCGGCTTCGCCTGTAAAAAAAGCATCGGGGATTTCGCCTGTTGAGGCTGTGAAATATACAGGCGATGAAATCAAAAAAAGCCGTATTAAATATGACGTTCATGGGAAACCGCACAGAATGGCTGTCCGTAATATTTTCAGAAATAAAAAACGTACAATCGTCGTCTTTTTGAGCTTGTCTTTGGGAATGACTTTATTTGTATTAATGACTACTATCGTTTTCAGTATGAACGCCGATAAATACGCTTCATCGTACATTGACGGTGATTTTTTCATCGCAATTCAGCCCGGATTGCCGGGAAAAGCGAAGTTCGACGAAATTTTTTTACATAATATAAAACAAATTCCGGGTTTTACAGAAATGCAAATCAACACACGGGAACAAGGATGTATGAAGTACAAAGAAGTTCTCAGTTATCAGTTGGATTCATATATAGAGGAAAAATATCATAATTTTCAATCATTTTATAATTCAAAAGAAGAAATGAAAAAAAGTTATATAGAATACCCTTTGTCTGTATGGATTTGTGGCATTGATAAAACGGCGATTACAGATTTGAACAAAAATTTATCAGAACCATTAGATGTTGACGCATTTGAGAGAGGCGAATTTGCGTTAATATCTACTAACAATCCTTCACTTTTTACTGATGTTATAGATATGGAAATTACTTGTGAAACAAGCGAAAAAACATTTATCATACCTATTGGGGGATTTGTACCGGATTTTTATAAATGGATTTCGAGCGGTTATCCCGTGCCTCCGGTTTTTGTGTCAAATACATTTCTTAAACAATATACCGACGAACCTCTGATAAATTCAATTACAATAAATGTTGATGAAAAATATAGCGCGCAGGCTCTTGCGGCATTGCATGAAATTGTCAGCGTAAATAATGAACTTATATTGATTTCCAAAATAGAGGAACGTCAAGTAGCGCAAAACGCGAAAACCATATTACTTGCGCTTGGCGGTTCGATTTCAATAATTCTCGGTATGATTGGTATTTTTAACTTCGTTAATGTTATGTCGGTGGGTATTTTAATTCGTAAGCGGGAATTTGCCACGCTTGAAAGCGTTGGCATGAGTAGCAGGCAAATACGCAAAATGCTTATATGCGAGGGTGCGGGCTATGCTGCGACGACATTGTTGCTTGTATTATTTGTAGGTAACGGTATAACGGTAGGTATATACAAAATGTTTGAATATGCGCAACAACAAGCCAGTTATTCTTTATTTGATTTTTCCTATCCGATTATTCCCGTTATTATAATGAGTTTGTCAATCCTTGTTATTTGTATTATCACGCCTATAATAATATACCGTTCAATCAATCAGGCAAGCATAGTGGAAAGATTAAGGGAAGCAGAATAACATGATTTGTAAAAAAGGGAATAAGCAAGGAACTGTAAACATAGAACGCTTTCCAAAATTTTCAGTTAAAAAATTTCAGTCTTCAGATTCTAAAATTTTAACGGCTTTCTCTACTTGTTCATCACTCATATCTACGCCACTCGCTTTCAATGCTCGAATTATCTTATTCCTTATTTCTAATTCATCGTCTTCCTCTATCTCAATATTATCATCATAAAAGACTTCGGTTAAATTTATTTGACAACCCTCTAAAATATGAACGGGAACAGTATCGTCATTCCTGTAAACACTGCCTACTCCATACTTTCCATTTTTTAATATGTATGCTTCAATAGTCCTGCGTATGGGGTCGACTATCCAATATTCTTTTACTCCCGCCTTTTGATATTGCCTGAATTTTACAAACGTATCATGGCGTACATTATACGGCGACAATATTTCAATTATTAAATCCGGTGCGCCCTTAACGCTTTTTCCATTGCGCCTTGATTCATCGCACACCACAAATATATCGGGTTGCACTACAATATCATCAAAACTGTTTACATTCAGACGCACATCAAGAGGGGCATGAAACACCTCGCAATTCTTGCCCCTTAAAAAATTGCCAAGCTGCAAATATAGCTTTCCGCTTATTCTTTGATGTTCCTGCGATGGGCTCGCCATCGCGTAAGCTATGCCATCTATAATTTCATAACGAATATCATCTTTCCACGTCACATAATCCGCATAGGTATATCTTCTTTGTTCCGCTAAATTGATCATATTCATCATTTCCCTCAATTTCTTTTTTATTTGAAAAAATATATCGGTTCTGACCGGACTCCGCATAGCCTGTCTGCTATAATCGTTGCCGAGCGGGATATTTCAATCTTTGCATACTGGCATTATATTCCTTATTTCGGAAAAAGTCAAGTGGGTCGTAATTTTTTCACGAAATGGGAATGGCTCATCGACCAAGCCGGATAGTTTCTGTTATCACTACACTTCAATAGCTTCGCTTGTCGCACCGTAATACTGGGCCTGCGCATTCCATAATTCGTAATATTTGCCAGATTCGTCGGCGAGAAGCGCGTCGTGGCTGCCGCGCTGGATTAGTTCGCCCTCGTGGAATACCGCTATGTCGTCGCAGAACCGGCACGACGACAGCCGGTGAGATATGTATATCGCCGTCTTGTCGCCGACTATTTCGTCGAACTTCGAGTATATCTCAAACTCCGCGATCGGATCGAGCGCGGCTGTCGGCTCATCGAGCACGATGAACGGCGCGTTTTTGTACAATGCCCGCGCAAGCGCCACTTTCTGCGACTCTCCGCTTGATAATTTTACTCCGTCTTTATCATTATCTTCGGAAAGATGTGTTTCCAGACCTTTTGGCATATCAACAAAACGTGAATCAAAGCCGGATTTGGAAAGCATTGACATGACTTTTCCCCTGTCGTAATTCACGCCTACCGCGACATTTTCGCCGAGAGAAGCCGCAAGCAACCTGAAATCCTGAAAAACAACGCTGAAAAGTGTCATATATTCGTTATAGTCATATTTTTTTATGTCAAAACCATTTAGCTTTATTTCGCCCTCTGTCGGGTCATACAACCTGCACAGAAGCTTTATCATAGTCGTTTTGCCGCTTCCGTTCATGCCGACAACAGCCATTCGCTGACCGATATTGAATTTGAGATTGAGATTTTTGAGCGTGTAGTTTTCACTGCCGGGATATTTGAAACTTACGTTTATGAACTCTATCGTGTATTCATTATCGTCGCGTTTTTCGACTGATAATGTGCCTTGATACTTTTTATTCGGTATATTGAGGAATTTGATAATTTTATCTAAAAACTCAGTATTGTTCATAAGCCCGCCTATATGTGTGAAAAACAAAGATACCCCTTTGCTGAACAGAGTTATCGCGCCGACATACTGCACAATTCCGCCGACTCCGAATGCTCCCGCGAAAGCCTTTAAAGCCACGAATAAATATATAAGACCGTTTGTTAAATATGAAACTCCCGTGCTTAATAAATTAAATTTTGCGCTATACTTCGCGCATTTTTCCCATGTCCCGAATCTGAAATCAAAAAAATCCGCCGCGCTTTTGTCTATTATGCGTTTCTGGTCATATATTCTCACGTCTTTCGCCCTGCCGCTTCCGCTTATCATATTGAAAAAATAGAAGTAAAAAAGATGTTTGCCTTTGTTTTCTTCGGCAGTCGATTCAGCCCATATTTTGCCGCCAATCATCGTCAAATACGGAGATAGAAAAATCGAACAGGACAGAATCAATATGACGATAATCACGGCAAACGGCGAATCGAGATACGCAAACGGCGAATTTGACGGGACCTTTAACGTAAACATCGAAAATGCCATTGCCACCGATAAAATAATGGGTATTATGCTGTCTATTATCCCGTAATATGTTCCTAACAAATGAGGTAACCCGAATCTCGTATTGAAGTGATAGTTGCGTATTGCATACATTTCCTGTTGTATTGCGGGATTTTCAATATCCACATAGTCCATTGAAAATAATTTATCCGAATATATTTTGAGCAATGCGTTCAATGAATCGGTCGCTTTATATTCCGTCCAGCGGTTGATAACGCTTTTAATAAGCATAGACGCGAAATTAAGCCCTATTGCAAGCAAAATGAGAAAAATAAGCCTATCCTGATTTTTTTCGCCTGCGAGTTCATTTAGGATTTGCGCCGAAAAATATATATTTATAAACGGAACAGCCGCATTGAAAACAGACTGGAATATCTTTAAGATCATGACGGTTTGCGGAACTGCCGCCAGTATTTTCAGCGCGCGGAATATTGTAGTTATATTCTGTCTAACGGTATATTTCATCTAAAATTCAACCCCCTCTCTATAATATTTGCTTTGGATTTCAAATAAATTCGCGTATTTGCCGCCTGTTTTCAACAATTCGTCATGCGTGCCGATTTCAGCGATAGTTTTATTTTCTATGAATATAATCCTGTCGCAAAATCTTGTCGAGGCAAGGCGGTGCGATATATATACAGATGTTTTTCCCGCTGCCAGTTCATTATATCTGCTATATAATTTATTTTCCGCGATGGGGTCGAGCGCGGCTGTGGGTTCGTCTAAAATTAATATTGGCGATTCTTTATATAACGCCCTCGCAAGCATTAATTTTTGCATTTCACCGCCTGATAACTGGACGGCGTCGTCGTTAACATATCTTTCGAGCATAGAATCCGCGCCGTTTGGGAGCGAGGTTATTTTTTTGTCAAGGTCTGCCATTTCAAGGCAATGCTTGATTTTATCGCTGTCAAAATCATTGTTTGATAACTGCGATATGTTTTCGGCTATAGATAACGGCAATATATTAAAATCCTGAAATACTGCGGTAAATAAATTATAGTATTGCGTCCTGTTATATTCGCGTATATCTTTGCCGTTTAGGAATATTTCGCCCTCGCCGGGGTCGTAAAATCCGCACAACAATTTAACGAGCGTCGTTTTCCCCGCACCGTTCAATCCGACTACCGCTAAATTTTCACCCGCTTTTATCGTGAGATTTATATTTTCCAAAGTGTTTTCTTCCGCGCCGCTGTAACGAAAGCCGACATTTCTCAATTCAAGAGAATACCCTTTCCCAATTTCCGGTGTAATAGATTCACCCTCATTATGTTTAAATTTGTTTGGATATTCCAAGTATTCGCGTATCAGGCAATAATTTAAACTGTGCATATACAATTCGGAATAATTATTTAATATACCCGCAATCCAGCCGGAAAATCCACCGATTGCGGCGAACATCAAAACGAAATTATCCACCGGAAGCCCGAAATATAATACCTGCCAAATCAAATATGCGTATGCAATTCCCTCACGCATAAACGCCGCCGCGCAATCGACAACATCTGCAACTTCGATTCGCAAAGTAAAAATATTCATGTAAGGGAGCGTATAATTATGCGCTCTTTTTTACGCTCCCTTGGTTTTTTGTTCATAAATTTGTGATATACTTGAAAACAAACAGATAACGCCGAGCCAAGCAAGTTTTTGGATTTGAAGGTGTATAGTCGAAAAACTTTAAAATAGTCCAAACGGCAAAATTCAATACGATAATAGCAAAGACAGCGATAGCACAATGGACTTTTTCAAGATTGGTTAACTATAACGACTGGACACGGAGCGGCCCTTGCGGGTCGAAGGCACAGTCTGAACTCACGGGCGACTGTGAGAGCCTTACAGAAATGATAAGGCCACGTCTTTTGACGGAGTAACAATATTTGGAAAGATATATGTAACATGAACCTTAGCGATATAATTGGCGCAACCACAATTAACGACAACTCGGCAATTAATTCGGTTATGGGCTTACAGTCCATATGCAAAGCCTCCTTGTAACATATCAGTTGGGCAGAAGTGGGGGAAAAATTCGCAAAAAATACACAGGGGAGCAATTGAAAAAAGTCGAGCAAGGAAATAAAATGAGGAAATGGATATATTTGAGAGAAAAGAACTCGAGAAATTCGAGAAGTCGCAATTGATCGAAATAATAGTGATGCTGGCG
>Ga0082212_10007867_pt1 | contig 14016 bp, 14 predicted proteins | sample TergutNt197P3_FD_71548 | JGI IMG/M metagenome (GOLD analysis project Ga0082212, IMG submission 71548) | Neocapritermes taracua P3 segment gut microbial communities from Petit-Saut dam, French Guiana - Nt197 P3 | ecosystem: Host-associated > Arthropoda: Insects > Digestive system > Gut ... | reverse complement strand
TGCTGCTTCTGCCGATACCGATTTTGTACACGTTCGTTTTTTCACTTGGCGTCGCGATGCTGCTAAGCTCCATGGCGGTTTTCTTCCGCGACCTGACCTACCTCTACGGAGTTTTTACCCTGCTGCTGATGTATCTGACCCCGATTTTTTACCCGGTGGACATACTCCCGGACAACTTGAAACCCGTGATTGGGCTCAATCCGCTGTTCCAGTTCATCAGTTACTTCCGCAACCTTACCCTTCACGGCGTTGTACCCGATCTGTGGACAAACATGGTCTGCATTGGTTTCGCCCTGGCGTCGCTGTGTTGCGGGGTTTATGTCTTTATGTCCCAGCAGAATAAATATATCCTTCATCTTTGATATCGTGGATTAGGAGGAAACATGGAACCGGCGATAACAGTTCAGAATGTTTCAATGATGTTTAATCTGAGCAAAGACAAAATAATGAGCCTCAAGGAGTATGTCATCAAGGCTCTCAAGCGCCAGTTGTTCTATGAGGAATTCTGGGCGCTGAAGGACGTCAGCTTCACCGTGGAAAAGGGCGAGGTTTTCGGGGTGATGGGCCTGAACGGCGCCGGCAAGTCGACGTTGCTGAAGATAATCGCAAGCGTTTTTAAACCGACGAAGGGTTCCGTCACGATCAACGGCGAGCTCGCCCCGCTTCTGGAGCTGGGCGCGGGGTTCGACCCCGAGTTTTCCGCCCGCAACAACGTCTACATGAACGGGGCGATGTACGGGTACTCGCCCAAATACATGGATGAAAAATACGAGGAGATAATGGAATTCGCCGAACTGTGGGAATTTGAGGATGTGGCGATGAAGAATTTCTCCACCGGCATGAAGGCCAGGCTTGGCTTCGCGGTCGCGACAAGCGTCCAGCCGGACATCCTGATAGTGGACGAAATACTCGGAGTCGGCGACTACAAGTTCCAGGAAAAGTGCCAGAAAAGGATCAAGAGCATGATCGGGCGAGGCATCACCGTGCTGCTGGTGGCGCACAACATCAACACGATAAAGAGCATGTGCTCCCGCGCCATGCTCCTGCAAAAAGGTGAGATGACATCAATAGGCGACGTGGACAAAGTCTGCCGCATCTACGGCGACGTGTAGACGGCCGCAGCCGCAAGCGCGGCGGCGATGGCGTCGTCCATGTCGTAGTACCTGTACTCGGCAAGCCTTCCGCAGAAAATGACGGAATCCTCCGTATCCGCAAGCTCCTTGTACCGGGCGTAAAGCGCCCGGTTTTTTTCATCGCCCACGGGGTAATAGGCTTCCACCCCCGGCTCCCATGCCGCGGGGTATTCCTTCGTGACGACGGTCTGCGGTTGATCCCCAAACTCGAAATGCTTATGCTCTATAATCCGTGTGTACGGGGTCTCGGCGTCCGTGTAATTCATTACCGCGACCCCCTGATGGTTCCGTTCGTCGAGCAAGTCGGTTTCAAACCGGAGGCTGCGGTACTCGAGCTTCCCAAGACTGTAGCCGAAGTATTCATCCAGCATGCCGGTGTATACGATTTTTTCCGCCAGCCCCGCGAATCCGCTCCTATCGGAAAGGAAATCGGTGTTCAGCAAAACCTCGCACCCCGCCAGCAGCTTTTCTATAATCATATTGTATCCGCCGACGGGAATGCCCTGAAACGTGTCATCATAATAATTATTGTCATAAGTAAGGCGCACCGGCAAACGCTTTATAATGTCGGCAGGAAGCTCCGAACAGGGTCTACCCCACTGCTTTTCGGTGTATCCCTTTATCAGCTTCTCAAAAATATCACGCCCGACAAGGCTTATCGCCTGTTCCTCAAGGTTTTTTGGCTCTCCGACGATCTCCGCTCTTTGCCTCGCGATTATTCCGGCTGCCTCTTCCGGCTTGGAAACGCCCCATATCCTTGAAAATGTGTTCATGTTGAACGGAAGGTTGTAAATTTCGCCTTTGTAGTTCGCGACGGGGCTGTTGATGAAGCGGTTGAACTCCGCGAAGCCGTTGACATACTCCCATATCTTTGCGTCGGAGGTGTGGAAAATATGCGCGCCGTACTTGTGCACGTTTACTCCCGCGACAGACTCGCAGCGGAGGTTACCCCCCGTGTGGCCGCGCCGTTCCAGCACCAGGCAGCTTTTGCCGCGCTTTTGTGCCTCATGGGCGAATACGGCTCCGGACAATCCGCTTCCTACAATCAGATAATCATACTTTTTCATATCGTTTAAACGGCTTCCGGCGGAAGCAACCTCCTTATGGTTTGAAAGCTCGACTTTCAAACTTTTCGTTCACCCGCGATTCTTCTTGAAGAGTTTCCTATAGAGCGAATACGGAAGCGGATTCTTGAAAAACTCAAGCATTTTCCCCGAGAATCTCAGCCTGTTCATTTTCTTGATCATTCCGAACTTTGAGTCGACGCTCCTGACTAGCTCCGGCTCCGCCTCAAGCAGTTCTTCGCGAAGCCGTGCCGCGAGCTTTCGCCCACCGGGCTTGTCCGGATTCTTTATCATGGCGGCAACATAATAATACAGCAACGATTCCGTCGCTTTTCTGGCTATATACCGCTTTGCGCCGTCGGAAACGCCGGGACTGTCGTGGCTATCGTGGCTATCGTGGCTATCGTGGCTATCGTGGCTATCGTGGCTATCGTGGCTATCGTGAAAACACCGAAAAATCCTGCGCACTACGTGCTCCACCTGGCCGAGCCTACCCACCAGATTCTTGTCCGACACGCTTTGGTCTACGTTCCCGATCAGGTATTGATACCAAAACACATCGAGTGGCAGAACAGTTTTCACACTGATGAAGGGAAGCGTGGCATACTCCTGGTCCTCATAAAAAATACCCTCGCTGAGCACCGCGCCGCTATCGCGGTACACCTCGGTCCGGTATGTGAGGCCATGGTAGACGGCGCACGGGTAGACGTCCCCCGTATGTGACGTGAACTCCTTCAGCGTATACGTTTTATTGAGCGTAACGTCCCTGGTCCTGTATTCCCTGCGCTTGCCGCTCGCCATATCGACAGTGTGAAAGTGCGTGATTATGGCGTCGGCCGCCGTATCGGACAGCACGTCCAGAAACGTGTGAATATTCTCCGTCAGCACCCAGTCGTCCGCGTCGACGGCGGCAAAGTATCTGCCGGCGGCCTGCTTGATCGCGGCGTTTATGCCCGAGCCGTGTCCTCCGTTTTCCTTGTCGATCAGGCGGAAAATGTCGGGAAACCTTGCCGCGTAATCCTTCGCAATGCTCAGCGTACCGTCGGTTGATCCATCGTTGACAACAATCACCTCAAGCGCGTCCGGAATCGGGTCGGCAAGAAACGACGAAAGGCACTTGTCAAGGCACCAAGCCGCGTTGTAGCAGGGAACGGCAATGGTAAGCAGCTTCTCCATATCGCCCACCCCTTTCCGACAACTCCGTCTGTGCCGGATTATAGCAAGAGTTGCCGGTCGTTTCAAGTGCGTGGTATAATGGTTTGTAGTGCGTGGTATAATGGTTACGCAAGGGGGATCCAGAAAATGCAGACGTTTAATGAAGAAAAGCGCTACACCTATGCCGATTACTACGCATGGGACGACGGGAAGCGCTGGGAGCTCATTGATGGCATCGCCTATGCGATGTCTCCCGCGCCGACAATGTCGCATCAGGGGATTCTTGTGGAGCTTGGAAGGCAATTTAGCAATTTCCTTAAAGGAAAACCCTGCAAGGTGTTTATCGCGCCTTTTGACGTGCGGCTGAACGGTCTCGGCGACGACGACTATGACGTAGTGCAACCGGATGTAGTCGTAGTTTGCGACCGCTCGAAGCTTGACGAAAAGGGTTGCAACGGCGCCCCGGACATGGTGGCGGAGATACTGTCGCCGTCAACGGCGCGTAAGGACATGGTTCAAAAATTCAAGAAATACCAACGCGCCGGAGTTCGCGAGTATTGGATCGTGGACCCGGACACCAAGACGGTAATCGTCCATATTCTGGAAAACGGCAGTTACATAACACACCCTTACAGCGACGCCGACACGGCGCCCGTCCACGTACTGGAAGGCTGTGTGATCGACCTAAAGGACGTCTTCGCCGATTAGGGTGGGATTCTTTCAGTGCGAAAGCGCGAAAGCGCGAAAATCCCTTGACCTTCAAGCAGCTTTAACCCCTATACTGAATGCAACGGCAAACGCCGGAATAAGCATGAAGTGAGGGGTTTCATGATGCAGAACATCATTATCGACGCAGAATTCCAAAGCCTGCTGCCGGCGCTGGACGCCGAAACCTCACAGGTATCCAGCTCAGCTATTTCCGCGGACTTCACTACAGGTCGGACAAAAACTTGAGAGGCAAATACAGCCGTGACACTCAGGAAGAGCATAAACCCCAAAATGGGGTTTATGGTAACTCCACTGCTACTAGGCTCTCAGAACAGTATGATGTATCGAAAAACACGATTCAGCGCGACTTCAAAAACGCCACCGCAATCGACGCCATAGGGGAAACCTCGCCCGAGGCAAAAAGGATGATCATCGCAGGAGAAGCCAAGGTCAGCAAGAAGCGCCTTGAAGAAATCGCCGCAATGCCGCAGGAGGAAGTAACGGAAATAGCGCTGAGCATCGAAGACGGCACATTCGGCAAAAAAGGCGCGTCGGCGGACGCCCCGCAACAACCGGCAACGCCGATCGACGCAGCCCTGGCAAGCGTCAACCCGCTTGACTCAGCGATAGCAAAAATGTCAGCGCTGCTCCAAACAACGCTACCGGGAATAACGAGAAAAGTTACAACGGGTTGCATTATCTTGGGGATGCGCTGTTTAGGAAGTAATTACAATTATCCCTGTAAATTGAAACGGCGCGGGGTTAGACCGCCGCGCCTGCCTGTGCGTTAGTTTGAGTTTTGCAGTTTTTCTATTTCTGCGCGGGTCAGTCCTGTTACTCGAACAACTTTTTCCACAGAATCACCATCAGCCAACAGGCTTTTAGCAATAGCTAATGCTTTTGCTGTTTCAGCGTTCCGTATAGTGACAATCCTATTCGATTCTTGGTCTGCTAAAGCGATTCTGCGATTGCGGAAGATAGCGCGTTCCCGCTCGTCTTTGCTTATGCTCATTAACAATTCACCAGCCACGGCTAATCCCTCCCTTGATTCAATTACTTTGTTGACAATCTCGCGGTAATCCGGGTTCTCGGCATAACGCAGAAACACCGAAAACCGCTCTATGTCTGTCATTTCTTCAACAGGCTTTTTCAAAATTTCATTCAGCTTGGTAAGCTCTATGATTATTGCGCGAACCCCATCATGGAGCAGTCCGTTGTCTATATCATGGCGCAAAGAAAACGGATTTATGAAACTCTCCCGTTCCGGCCAAATGGTGTACCCGCAGAACATGACTTGATACGACCGCGCCAATTCATCATAGGATTTTCCCTTTGAACTTTGGGACGAGTGCAAGTCACAAAGATTGTATATACTCCGCGCCTTTAGATTGTTATGGTTGCCGTCTTTTTCCTCTTTCATACGGCTTGACTGCATTTCTATGTCGGCTTGGGTATCATCGTCTATTTTGCAATTTACGTCAAAACGCTCTGCCTTTTCCTCTGTGTCGGTTACAGGCAATTCAGCATTGCGAACCAGTACATTGACTACGGGGCGGTTGATTATTGCCGACGCGAGAAACCGAAGCGCAGGTTCAGACCCCGGCATAGTTAGAAACGCCTTAAAAATACGGTCATCATAAGGCGGCAGTAACTCTATGTCCTTTGGCAACAGTCCCATTCGCACAATCCCACTTTCTTATACTGATTATAGCACGGTTTTACCCGAATTTCAATGACGAATTACCGAATTGCTAATGCGCCATGTAAATAGCCGGCGCAAAACGACCCGCACATTGGCAAGCAAAAGACAGGCGACTTGCGCGGTATTTATGGCCATTCGCCACTACAGCAGGTACACCAGGGCGCCGCCGAGGAGGGTTGTGTCCAGCCATGTTTTCAGCGGGACGTCGTGCTCCGAGCCTTGGTCTATGATTCCTGCCGACGCCGAGTCCGGGTCGTATTTTATTATCGTTACCCAGTGCCAGCTGTCGGGTTTGGCGAGCTTTCCGTTTGAGAGGTTGAGAAAGGCCACGGGTGAGTCGTTTTGGAGTCCCGCAAGGATGAAGTCGCCGACGGATGCGATGTCGGGGCGTTTGCGGCGCGCGCGCGGGATTTCCAGTTTGTGCGGCGTCAGCGTTTCCCCGCGGGCCGAGGCATAGCGCACCACTCCGTCCGCAAAAATGGCCGAGGTGTTTACCCCGCCCATGCCCGGTTTGACATAGCCGAACATTTCACGCATAAGCTCCACAAATCGCTCTTTTTCGCCGTTGCCCGTATCGCAGAGTGTTTGCGGAGCCGCGCGCGACAATGTCATATACCAGATGATGTTTGAAGCGGCCGTGGGGCCGCAGCCGGACGCCCTTTGGCTTCGCGTGGGATACCATTCCTGCGATCCGCCCGTCGCCGCCGTCCCGTCGGGGTTTTTTATTTGCAGGTTTTCCGGATGTGAGAGGTTCATACGGTGAATGGGTTCGGGTCTGTCAGCATGTTTTGCAGTTCCTCGTCCGATATTCCGTTGAAGTAGCCGTAGGCGCCGATCATGATGTTCGTGTTAAGGTCGCCTTTGTCGGTCGTCGTAGTGCCGAACGCCCGTCCCACGACATAGCCGCCGTTGCCGTAGTTTTGGAGGAAACACAGTGTGTTGCTGCGGAAGCCCACCAATGGGCTAAGCAGTTTTTCGCAATTCTTTTCCGTAAGGCTGACGAGGTACATCCCGTTTTTTATTTTTATGTAATCCGTGGGTTCGTCCGACGAGGGTAGGTTAAGCACATAATTGTTGAACGCATACACCTCTCTTGCGGCTTCGATCGATTCGGCGCGGCTTCGCGCGAAGGTGAGGCGGTAGAAGTTCGCGTCGTGATATACGTGGGCCGTGGACATTTCGCTTCCGTATGCCCACTCGACGACGTTTCCGATCATGTCGGAGGTGCGCGTATGCCGGGGATATGACTTGTATTCGACGTTTTCCTGCCGAATCGCGCCGAATTCGATTTCGGTGGTCATCAGGTAGGGCCACCGCCCGTTTTTGCCGATGCTCGATATTATCCTTGTCACGAGCATATTTTCCCTGTCAATTACGAATGTGTGGTTTACGCGCGGATTAAGTCCGTCAAGCTCGTAGCTCACAAGGTATGTGTTGTCGTCCGCTTTCAGGCACATATACTTTTCGTGTTTTGGTTGCTGCGTCGTGTCCGCTGACCACTGCACATCTTCACCGCTTTTGAAGTTCAGTGTATAGTCGCAGCCGTCGTCCATTTCGAAGACGAAGCTTTCTCCTGCGAGCTCGTGGCATAGAGGCGGCCTGAACTGGACAATGGCGTGCTGCCCATATTTGTTGAATTGATATAGATCCATTTTGTCACCGTCTTTCCGTCAAGGTCTGGCGGTACAGCCGTATCCGCCGATCGTCATATGGAGTATCGCGTCGTCTTTGACGCCGAAGACCCCGCCCGCGCACAACATATTGTTGAAGTTCGTCACAAGCGCGACCGAGAAGAGTCGCCCGTCAACCGTGACGGCGGCGTTTTGCAGGTATACGCCCTCCGACAGCCTTGCGGCGGTAAAGCCGGATACGGTGGCGGCGGGGGCGTCCGCTGTTGCGAGCTGATACGATATTTGGACAGCGCCGGAATTATATCGCGCCGTTACGACATATTTGGCTTCCGCGCCGAACGACCATTCGAAGGCGTTGCCTGTGAAGTCGTCCGTGGCGATCTGCAGGACGCCGCCCGCATCGGGGGACGCCGCGCCGAAGCTTATCAACGACTGCGCCGAAGCGTCCGCGACAATGCGCGTGACGAGTCCTCCCGCGGCGTCGATGGCCAGCGATGTGCAGCGGTCGTCGTCGATGTAGCTGACGAAGTATGTGTCGACTCCTGTCTTGACGCATCTGTATGGGTGCGTTTTGCCGGTTCCGAGCGTTACTTCACGTTTGGAAGCCGCCGCGAATTCGAGTTTCATTTCCTCCCCGTCGTCAAACGCGAAGCTGAATTGCCTGCCGGCGAGCTCGAAGCATTCCGGGATTCCATATCCCCTGTAGCCCGACGGTTCGGTCTTCCTTAATCCACGTAAATCCATTGTCGATAAACTCCTTTCGCATCAGTCGGTCGAGGTGCGGCTGCCGATTCGGTGGCTGTCGAGGTTTTCGAATATTTCTTTGACGCCCAGCGGCTTTTTGCCTGTCAGCAGCTCAAAGTCGTTTGTCCGCCTGCTCATTTGGTCAAGCCTGATCGCCCGGCCGAAGGTGACCATGCCGTCCGAGCAGAAGGGGAAGTTTTTCGCCGTGTCCGCCCATATGTCCTCCGTCGTCCTTGGTACGCCTATCGAGTCGAAAAAGGCGTAGTTTTCTTCGTCCGATACTTCCTCGTACCGCACTTTGAAGCCTGTCACGGAGTTGGCCAGTTCGATGTATCGGGTTATGGTCATTGCCTCGGGGCCGCTTATATAATATGCCGTGTTGGTTTCACCGGCGCCCGCCGCGGCGCAGGCCGCCGCTTCCGCGCAGTCGTTGCGCGAGACGAATGCCATCAGCCCGTCGCCCATGTTGTTCGTCAGTATGTCGTCCGTATTTGCATGGGCTTCCTCGTATGCCGATACCATTGCCTCCGCATACTGGCTGTTCCTCAAAAATACATAGCCGATCCGTTGTTCCAGTATGTATCGCTCCGTGTATTTGTGATCCGCTATTTCGTATGCGTCGCAATCCTCGGAGCCCGCGCCGACTATCGACGTGTATACAAGGCGCTTGACTCCGGCGGCGAGACACGCGTCCACGGCGATTTTATGCGCCTCCCTCCTTTTTTCCCCGACGAACGGCATTGATATGAGCAATACCGTGTCGGCTCCCGCAAAGGCGGTTTTAAGGTTCGCGGGTTCGTTGAAGTTCACGAGGCGGGTCTCTATGCCTTTTTGCGCGTATTGTTCCAGCGCTTTTTCGTTGGGGCTTGTGAATATCAGCCGCTCGGCGGGTACTTTGCCCATTATCGTCGCGGCGGCGTGCGCGCCAAAGTTTCCGTCCACGCCCGTTATCAGTATTTTTCCCATTTTCACATCTCCTTTTCGATGCAAGCATTATATCCGCTGTCATACGTTATCCGCAAGTATCAAGTTTTATATAAAAAAGTGTTGACATTTATTCCGGCCGCCTTTAGAATGTTTTTGCGCATTACCCAACAAAGCCATAAATAATGGCCCTTAAAGCGCGCGGTGTGGCGCGCATTTGGAGGGAGGGATTAAAATATATGTCGGAAGTCCATGTCAAAGACAACGAGTCTCTGGACAGTGCTTTGAAAAGATTTAAGCGCAACTGCGCGAAATCTGGCGTCCTCTCTGATTTAAGAAAAAAAGAGTATTATCAGAGCCCCAGCGTCAAACGCCGCAAGAAGTCCGAGGCCGCCCGCAAGAACAAAAACAAGAAATTCAACTGACATAAGATTGATAGCCGGATTGCATAAGCGGTCCGGTTAGTCGTTTTACGGTCGGTGACAATATTGATAAGGAGTGGGATGTATGGATCTGAGGGAGCTGAACGCCTACGGGCAGGGGGGCATCGCACAGTACGACAGGCCGCGAAATTACGAGCTGGCGGGGCGCGCGTTCGATTTCGACATGGATGACGGCTACGACGTCACGCTGAATTTCCTGGACGGGGAGACCCTCGAATGGAGCCGCGGCGGGGATAAGGCGCGGAAGGCGGGTTATTTGTGCTCGAAGGGCGACGACACGACGTATCTGCTCAGCTATGAGCTTGAGGGGACGGAGAAGCGCACGAACCACACATGGGTCATCGATCTCGAGAACTGGCTCGTGACGCGCATTTTTTCGGTCATCGGTGATCATCCGAAGTACGAGTATCTCATTACGCCGCAGTACGAGTTCGGCGCCATAAAGAGGGAGGGCGTCGCGCACAAGTCGTATCCGCGGCACAGCTTCACGGACGAGATGACGGGTAACGTGGTGCAGTGGAATTACGGCGCCATGGAGACGGTGCATGTTTACCATTGCTCGAATTATTACAGGATAACGTATCCGCCGGAAAAGGCTTCGTCGCAGGTGTTCAACGAGGCGATGGCCAAGCTGCCGTCGTCCGACGAGCCGGTCGCGTATATCAAGATCAAGGAGGGGATGTATCTGTTTTCGCTGACGGAGGCGAATATGGAGAGAATCCTCGGAGGGGCGATGCCGTTCCGGAGCAATACGATGTGCATGCTCCAGAATTACAGGCGCGTGTATCTGACGGGCAGGACGTTCGGGACTATAATGCAGGACGGTGAAATCCGGCCGCTGCATCTGACCTTCGGCGCCTACGGCAAGATACTGAAGCCGACGGAGGAGTACATCCTGAAGATGCTGACTGATCCTAACCCCTATCTGGTGTAGGGGATAACGGGCGTCCCCTGTCTCATACCAAAAAAGTGAAAATGGTCATTATGACCATTTTCACTTTTTCAGATTGGCGATATCCGCTTACGCCTGCAGGATTGCAGTCAGATACCTGTAGAGGATGGAGGCTATCTCTGCGCGGGTGGCGTCGGCCTGCGGGTTGAAGTCCGTGCCGGGGATGTCGCGGAACAAGCCCTGTATCGTCAGCACGTTTACAGGGTTCTTCGCGTAGTCGCTTATGTCGTCCCAGTCCGGCCATTCCCTGTCCATCAGGATGTCCGGGGGCTTTTTGCCGTCCGCCTGCTGCGTGCGGTACACGAGCGCCGCGAGCTGCTCCCTGGTCACGGGGTCGTCCGTGCCGAAGTTGCCGTCGCCGTAGCCGAGGACTATGCCGCCGTCCGCAGCCCACTTGACGGCGTCGGTGTACCACTCGCCGTCCGCCACGTCGTCGAAGGGGTTGCCGAGCTTTGAGACGTCGGGCTTTCCGGCGTTGCGGTAGAGTATGGTCACTATCATTGCCCGCGTCAGCGTCCCGCCGGGCTCGAATTCGTCGTCCGCCGTGCCGAGCATGAGACCCGTGCCGTACACGTACTGCACGGCCTCGAAGTACCAGGCGTCGTCGGCGACGTCCGCGAACGGGTTTGCTCCGCGCCCGACGACGTAGAGGGAGAGGTGGTCTGTCGTGAACGTGACCGTCTTGGTGACGGGGTCGTATACGCTCTCCATTTTTATCAGATTACCCTCCGAATCGAGGTGCCAGACCGCGGCGGGGAGGGGGCCGTTGTAGGGCACGGTCACTGTGAGCGTGCCGTCGAAGTTGGTTATCGACTGCGAGCCCGACATGATCGATATGTCGAAGATTATGTCGCTGCCCCTGACCGCGCTGCGCTGCTCGGCGGGGAGGTCGGAGACTTTGAGCAGGTTCAGCGTGACGGAGAGACTGTCGCTCGCCGCCTGTCCGGCGGCCGATTTTGCGGCGTCCGCGTCGAGCGTGACCGTGCCATGGGGCAGTTTTATCTCGACGTCCAGCCCCGCGTCCGCGAGGCTCGCGAGCGCCGTCGCGGGGAGCGTCGCCGTCGTCGCGTTCGCGACTTTGGAGAGGTCGATTATGGCGACGTCGTCCTCCGAAGCCTTGATGATTTCGTCAACCTTGCTTGCGGGCATCGTCAGCGTGACGTCTCCGCCGGACTGGCTTGTGTTTATCGACACGGAGCCGTCGCCTCCGGGCACCGTGGTCTGCACCGCGCCGCCGCCACCGCCACCGACGTAACCGCCGCCGCCCGCCTCGACTATCACGGAACCAGGAGGCAGAAGACCGGAAGTGAGAAGCTCGGTGACATAGTAAAGGCGCGTCCCGACAGGGACGGTCACGGTGATCGCGTTTGACACACCGCTGAACAGACTGGTGGAGAGTGACGGGGTGTTGCAGAGGAAAGTCAGATTCGTAAGGCCCGTGCAGCCTTCAAAAGCCCAGGAATCTATCCACGTCACGCTCGCGGGAATGGTGATCGATTTCAAATTACCGGCGACGCAGAAAGCGCCACAACCTATGTATTCAACGCCGGTCGGAACAGTGTAGGAGCCGCCCGTTTTTCCGGAGGGGTAGCGGTACAGCCTTTCTGCGTCCTTGCTGAATAGAACGCCGTTAATAGTGGAAAAATCCGAGTTGCCCGGGTTTACGGAAAAATTCATCAAGCTGCCGCAGTAGTCAAAGGCAAAATCCCCGAGATAATCAAGCCCGGCGCCGATCGAAACCGTCGAAAGACTATCGCAGCTTGCAAATGCGCTGCCACCGATCGATAAAACACTGTCCGGAATGATAATGTCTGTCAGGTCCGTGCAGCTCACAAACGCGGCGGCGTCAATCCAGACAACACCGTTCGGGATGGTAACGGACTGCAGCTTAATGCAACTGTCGAAAGCAGAGATGCCGATTCCGATAACGCTGTCCGGGATGGCGACCGACCGCAGATTATCGCAAGAAGCGAAAGCGGAAGGTCCTATCTGCGTCACACTGCTCGGAATGACAACCGTTTCCAGGACGTCGCAGGCCTTGAAAGCGTTGATGCCGATCTCCGTCACATCGCAGTAGTTGCTCAAATACATAGTGTTGGAGGGAATCGTTAAACCGCCGTTTACAAGATGGCTGTCAAAATCCGCAGTCACGCCCGCCACCGCGGCCGTGTACAGCGGCGCGACCGTCAATAATTTGAAAACGAGGCCGCTACCGGCGTCGGTAAAGAGTTTGTCCACATGTACCTCAAAGGTTACGGGATAGTCGTTATGCCCCGGCGCGCTTATATCGCATCGATAGAAATAAACGCCTCGGGGAAGGTCATCCGGGAGGACATAGCTCGAAGCCGTCTCGCCGGGTATTGGCTCATAGTCATTTAGTATTAAATCGTCATATTGCATCCATTGATAAACGAGCGGGCTGCCGTCCGCGGATTCGGCGACGACTTTCAGGGTTTTGCCGCCGATCGCGCCCTCTTCCAGAAAGATCGGGGACTCATAGTCGTCCCAGTCGACTATGATTTCGAGAGGTATGGTTTTCTTGAAAGTGCTGCCGGTATAAACATATGATCCCGCGGTCAGGCCGTCGGCCGTAGGCGCCTCGAATGTTTCCTTGACCGTCATCGCCCCGGTATTGGTCACGCTCGTTCCGTTGTCGTTGAAGGTGCCGGCAGGGAATCCCTTGACCACTACGTCTTCCGCAAGATATATCAGTCCGCCGGGCGCCGAGGTCAGCGTCCCCGAGTTAAAGATCAGCGTTGCGACGCTTTCAGTAAAGATGGCGGAGAAATAATCGGAAGAAGGCGCGCTTATAATGATGGTTCCCCCGTTTATACTCAGCGTTCCTCGTATGTATAGGCCGTTAAGTCCATATTTTACCATATCTATCACGCTGCCCGTGTTGATATTTAGGATACCGTCTTCACGGACGTTGATCGGATATTCGGCGTTGCAGTCAATAAAAATTGTCGCACCGGCGTTCATATTGACTGTTTGGACGTCGATGCCACGGGTCAACATGTTTTCCAGATAGATAGTAATATCTTCGAGATTGAGCGTGCCGCCGACGGCGTCATAGTTGTCGTGTATCCCATTGTAGTTCGCGTTGGCAATCACAATAGATCCGCCGCCGTTAATGGTCAACGTGTGGCTTCCAAGGTTTATGGAATTTTCGTTGATTATGTCCAGGCAGAAGCTTGCGGGAATGGTCAACGTGCAGTCGTGAATCATATCGAATGAGTGGCCAAAATCATCCATTTGAATATTGTCGCCGAGCTCTATGATGTCGGCAACTCCGGCTTCAAACGCCGTTTTCAGTTGCGCCGCATTCATTACCGTTGTTGCGACAGCAGCCCGCGCGGGGAGAGACGCCATTGGCAGCAGGGCAAGCACCATTACAAGGGTGAGCAGGATCGAGAGTGATCTTCGTTGCAGTTTGGTTTTCATTGAGTTTTCCTCCTATTGTGTAATATTAAGGTCCGGGCGCGTCGTTGCTCATCGATTACGGGAGATTGCGGGTCAGGTCCGCAATGACGGGGTTGGACGTTATTTGGACGTTATTA
>Ga0082212_10007866_pt1 | contig 14016 bp, 12 predicted proteins | sample TergutNt197P3_FD_71548 | JGI IMG/M metagenome (GOLD analysis project Ga0082212, IMG submission 71548) | Neocapritermes taracua P3 segment gut microbial communities from Petit-Saut dam, French Guiana - Nt197 P3 | ecosystem: Host-associated > Arthropoda: Insects > Digestive system > Gut ... | reverse complement strand
CCTGAAAAATAAAAACCGATTTCCCCTGATAGTCCAGCTCTTTCTGCCACAAATCGAACTGTGTCCGGCGATTGACGGCATTGCTCAATGTGAAAGCCTCGCCTCCCGTAAAAAAATGATAATTGGAAGGTTTCTGAAACGAACTTACGTATGCCACCGGCAAGTCGCCGACAACACTGCGCGTGGCTTCATGTTTTTCTCTTTTTCCGCTGAAACCGAGCTGCTCGGGCAGTAACCCGAAGATCAGCGCCAAACGCGCAACTAAAATCAGGAGAATGGTGGGAGCCAGCCACTTTACTACAAAGCGTTTCAATTTCGGGTCGTCGAGACTGCGACGATATAACAATATAATCATCGGAATAGTAGCAGCTACCGTCCAGTGGGGGCCCACATGCCCGCGGAAAGTCATCGCCCAGAAAAAGAAGAAGAAGCCTATAATCATAAAATACAAGCCTCGCTCAAACACATCCCCTGCGCGGTATTTTACAACCACATAAACCATAGCGCCCAGAACCAGCGGATTGAAAACGCCTAACTGATTGGGCAAATATTCGAGGAAATAACTCAATTTGAATTTCCGGCTGCGTACACCGATGTGATAACTGACGCTCAGGAAATCCATATCCATCTGCCATTTCAGGTGCGGCAGCAGCAACGCAGCGGCCAGCAAAACAGCCAGCCAAGCTTTGTAACGCGTCAGCAATTTCAGATTCGACAAAACGATGAATCCAATGACCAACACCGCATGATACTTGCTGTAAATCATGCCGGCCATGGCAACGCACAGCAAAAACGTGTCGAGCCACGATTCTTTTTCCAAAAAACGTTTATAACCGAGGAGAAACAGTGCGGTGAAAAATAGAAAAGGAACGTCGGGAGCTGTTACAAACCCGTAAACCGTAAACATAATCATCGAAGCGGCAAGAATGAAAAAAAGCGTCACTTTGCGCACGTCGGGTTTCTCCTCTCCCAACAATTTCCAAATCAGCACCAACGTTAAAATGTTGAAGACCACCGTCATAAAGCGAACTGACAGATTCCCGTCGAAAAAGAGGCTCGATAGCCAGATGCTCAATCCCACCATCGGCGGATGATCGAAATATCCCCAAGCCAGATTCTCGCCATAAAGCGCATAATAAGCTTCGTCGCTCATTATCTCCATGAAAATCGACTGAATGATATTGATACTAAAACAGATAAGGAGAACGCATAAAAAAAATTTCTTCCAGCCCTGCCGTATAATAAATTGCCTAACGCCGTTCATATTGCAACAATTAAGTTTCAAAATTATTTGAACCAGTTGTTCCAAAGGTAGGGGTAGGGTTTTTCCTTTGTTTTCTGAATACTCCCGATGTTGAAGGTTGCATAAAGCATCTGCTGATGATAGGTGTCTCTCTCGGTGAAATGCAGTGTATAAGCAAGTTTTACATTTACCACGCTGTTTTTTATGAAATGGATATAAAAATCCGTCCTGTTGTATTCCGACGATCTGTAAATCGGGTCTCCCCAATACAATTCGTTTCCGTGGTCGGAATAAAACACCTGCTGGCTTTTGCCGCGATAATAGGTGTTGAAGATCCCGACGCCGCGGTATTCGGCTTTCAGTTCCGACAAGACTCCTTGGGGCTTGCGCCATTCGCCAAGGCTTCTGTCGCGCTCCAAACCAACCGACCAGCCGATATTGAAGTCCAGCGCCTGAAATCTCGTTTTCTGTACCAAATCTACGCCCAACGAGGTCAATACCAGTCCGTTATCGTGCAATCCCTCGCGTACCTCCGGCTCCATGACGCCAGCAAAATGAAACATATATCCAAAGTGCTGCGCATAGAATATCCCCTGATTATAGCGCCCCGACCAACCCATGAAAAAAGCTTCGTGGCGCTCGTAGGTTTGTCGGCTTGTCCAATCGAGCCACACATTCAGGTAGTTATCTTTTACATAATATTCCCAAAACAGACCCGTGACAAGGGGGCGGTAGTTTTGTATGGAATCCTGAAAAAACATGCGAGGATACTTGTCGAGCGCCATGAGGCGCGGGAAAGCGCCCATGTAAAAACGGAAAGGCTGCCCGTCAAATTCGTAATAGGCTATGGGGTCGTAATAATCGACGGCTTTGTCGCTGCCAAATTCGTGAAGCATGTCAACGCCAGTATAAATACGGTGTTTGCCCATAAAACCGATTCCTATTTGGGGAGCCAAGTGCACCCCCGACATGGTTTGCGATGTTTGCACTTTGGAACCGGCAAATTCGTTGTTATCGAAAAATGAATGAAGGCCGGCTTTCCAAACAAACTGCTGCGCCGATGCAGACAGAAATAAACCTCCCAAAATCAGTAGAAGTAAATATTTTTTCATCTTTTGCAAAATGATTTTTATTCCCGTAAATAAATTCGGCTCAAAATTACGAAACTGTTTGGATTTTTGAGTATCGGATTTTAAAAATGGTGTCGACAGCGGTTCCTCAAACATAGAGGTGGCTTGGCGAAGCGGCGGCTTTCACTAAACGTTCTGCGGACTACTGCCGTTTATGTTCGCACGTCACTTCCTGCGGGACTACTGCCACCATCTCGCCAGACCTTTAGTTTGTGAGGCTCTTTTTATTTTACAATTATTTTTTCTTTTCAGTCCGGAAAAGTTTCGCAACGCTACCTGAAAATATTACGTTCGTTCAGAGCTTGCCTGTATTTATTGGCATTTCTGTTGTGTTCGGCCAGTGTACGGGCAAAGTTGTGGTATCCCGAAAAATCTTCTTTTGCGCAGAAATACAGATAATTGTGGTTTTCAAAATTCAAAACCGCCTCAAGCGACGAAATTTCGGGAAAGGTGATGGGCCCCGGCGGAAGCCCCGCATATAAATATGTATTGTATGGCGAATCCATTTCGAGGTGAGCGGTCAAAACTCTTTTTATGGAAAAATCGCCCAAAGCGAATTTAATCGTCGGGTCGGCTTGTAGCGGCATTCTCTTTTTCAACCGATTGATATAAACGCCTGCGACGCGCTGTTTTTCGTCATTTTTGTTGGTTTCCTCCTGAACTATCGACGCCAGCGTTGCCACTTCACACTCGGTCAGTCCTGCCATGCGGGCTTTGGTTTTTCTGTCGTCGTTCCAAAAACGGTCGTACTCTTTTTTCATTCTGTCGGCAAATTCGCGCGCCGAGGTTGTCCAATAAAATTCGTAGGTATTGGGGATGAACATGGCCATAAAAGTTTCTTCCGTAAAGCCGTATTCTCCGGCGGTCTGCGGATTGAAAAGAACAATAAAATCGAGGCTGTCGGTTCTCAAATATTTGCTCACGGCGCCGGCCAGTTGATGGGGAAAACGTATGTTGTTAAAGGTCACATCCACAGGCTCCTGAATACCCCCCCGCAACATGTTGACGATTTCATTGGTATTCATTCCCTGCTTCAAATGGTAGCGGCCGGGTTTTACATATTTCTCATATTCCTTCTTCTTAGCCACCCATTTGAATGCCTTCACATTGTGAAGCGCATCATTTTCAATAAGGTCCTGAAAAACCGCCTGATAGTCTGCATCTTGCGCAATATAAATAATGTAATCCGTTTTCACATTGTCGTTGAAAATATAGCCGAAGAGTTGCCATGCGTACAAACAGGTTACGACAAAAACTGCTGCAAATACAATCGTTATATATTTCCCAACTTTCGGAAACTTGTGAATCCTGCTTTTTTGTTTCAATTGCATATATCGTTATTTTATCCTGAACTTTTAATCGAAATGCAGATAAAGCTATAAACTTTCGCTGCTGAAATTTTTTGCAAAAATAGAGTAAATATTATTTTGATGCGCTAAAAAATTCATTTTGGTGCCAAAACTTCTATTCGAGGCTGCACATAAATCCTATCCGGTAAAGGTCGAATATCCATAATTTGGGATTGGCTCCCGTCAAATTTTGCTCAAGGCGGCGTACATTTTTTTTGAAAAGCCAACCGGCAATGCGACTAAGTTTTAGCTTTTCAAGCTTGTTCTTCATTTTCAAAAGGCCATATCCACCGCTGAAATCGGGAGAGGTAACTACCACGTGCGAAATGTGGAGCAGGTTTTTTATGGATGTGCGCGTTTTTTCAAGATATTGGGCAGAGCTTTCCAAACCGATGTGAATCACGAAATTATCGATGTGCCTGATCGCAATCCCAGCCGACACGAGGTCAAAGCCCAGCACGGTATCCTCGTGCCCGTATTCGCGTATCGATTCGCGGAAAGGATATCGCACAACGACTTCGCGCTGTATCATAAAATTGTTGGAAGTGATGGAGAAAATTTTTTTGCTGCGCACAGAGGCTGTAAGTTGCTCTCTCTTACGCCCGTATACCCATCGTAACATTGCAGACAGGTTGTCGGGAGGCGTTTTCTCGTACATGGTTCCGCCGCAAACCACGGGATGATCCGCCGATTCGAGGTAACGTTTCAGGAAATTTTCATCTTCTGGCAGCGAATCGGCGTCGACAAAAAGGATGTGGGTTCCTGCAGCTTCGTCCGCCAGCAGATTCCGTATGGCAGAACGCCCGATATTTTGCGCCAGCGCCTTGTATTTCACATTTTTGCAGTTCGCGATTTGCTCATTCAGTTGTTTATACAACGGCGCGGAATCGTCGTCGTAAATGAGAATCTCGACATCGGCGTTCATCAAAGATGCCTGACCACAAAGTTGGTTCGTTAACTCTCTGACATCAAAATTATAAACAGGAATGCAAATCGACAGCATGAAGCTAATTTTAGCCCAAAAATAACGTTATAACTTTAAAACATGATTAGTTTCACTATTTTTGTAGCAACATATGAGAGTATCGACATTAAATTTCACACGTAAGGCGAAGAAATTCAGAACAATAATTTCTCTGATATTATTCTTTTTCGGGATTTCTGCAATTCATGGCCAAGGCTTTGAGATGGAACTCTACCTGCCGACCGCTTCCGGAAACTTTGTAAAGTTGACTTATTACTACGGCAGAAATATCTATGTAAAAGATTCAATTTTGATTGATAATCAAGGCATAGGCACTTTGAAATACGACACTTTGCTGCCGCAGGGCATCTATAAAATTTATTTCGACCCCGAATCGCACTTCGATTTTTTGCTGGGTAAAAATCAAAAACTGAAAATCTCCAATCCGGGATTCGATTCCGCAAAGTTGACAATTGACGGCGCCATTGAAAGTATTGAATTTCAGAAATATCTTGCATGGATAGCCATCCAGCAGCAGGAAAAACAAAAAATGGAAATGCAGAGAAAAGAGGCGCCGGAAAAGGAACAGCAAAAAATTGACAAGCAGATTGCCACGCTGAATAAAGATGTTATTGATTACTGGCAGAAAAAATCGAAACAATATCCGGGCTCTTTTTTAGGCGCCTTTCTGATGTCGAATTACTTTGCCGACCTGAAAATGGAAGATGTTCCGCAGGAAATCGCCGATGATGACTCGCTGCTCTGGCACTATCAGTACAACTATCGTAAAGACCATTTTTTTGATTATTACGATCTTACAGATGCGCGTTTTTTATATACGCCCTCTTTGAAATCCAAACTGGATACATATTTCGAAAAGGTGCTGCTGCAAACCTACGATTCGATCAAGCCGGCCGCCTACCGGTTGATTGAAAAGGTAAAGCCAACGCCTTCGATGTACCGGTTTGTATTGAGTTACCTGATAAACAGCTCGTTGAACAGCCACATCATGGGCTTGGATGCTTTGTTTGTCGATTTGGCCGACGATTTCTATCTGTCTGGCGAAGCTGCATGGGCAGATTCTGTCACGCTGGAAAAAATACGCGAAAACAAAATCTTCATTGAGAACAACCTGATAGGAAAAACCGCCCGCGATTTCAAAATGAAAACCAACCTTGGCGACGATTTCAGGCTTTACACGCAAACCGCGGATTACCTGATTGTGGTTTTCTATGAGCCCAACTGTTCGCATTGCCGCGAATTTGTGCCCCTGCTCCACAACGATATTTACCTGCCGTTCAGAGACAAAGGCGTTGGTGTTGTGGCTGTTAATTCCATAGCCATCAGGGACGACTGGGACGATTTTATCGAAGAATATGATCTTCACGACTGGCATAATGTGTGGGATGAGCATCATATTTCGCGATTCAGAGTCGATTACGATGTGCGGATGACGCCCAAAACCTACCTGCTTGATAAAAACAAAAAAATAGTCGCGAAAAAATGCAGCATCGAATTTTTGAAGCAGGTCTTGCCAATTCTGCTGGGAGAATCAGATTATTCCTCCGGTGGTCATTAAATCAAACTCATGCTCGAAATTGCTGGTGAAGATCGATTTTCCCAAGTTTTTCCTGATTTCCGCCTTGCTCCAAAAGCGAAGTTCGTCAATTTCATCTTTCAACTGGGGATTGGACACGAAATTATATACATAGGTTATAAAACAATACACCTGTTCGGCTTCCACGTCGGTTTCCCAGCGGTAGACATACAAAAGTTTAGCCTGAAACTGCGTCAATCCGGTTTCTTCTTCGGCTTCGCGTTTCAGCGCGGTTTCGATGCTTTCGCCCCAAACGATATGCCCGCCTACCGCCGTATCCCACTTCCCGGGTTGCATTTCTTTGTTCAGCGGCCTTTTTTGCAGCAAAATCTGCTTTTTTGTGTTGATAATGTGCAGGTGCACAACCGGATGCAACATTTTTTCGCCTCTGTGAACCGCCAACCGCGGCGCTTTGCCGATGATGGCGCCCTCGTCGTTGACCAACGGCACCCACTCTTCGTCTTCCATCTTCCTGCGTTTTATTTTGGCATTTACAAACATGCCGACGGCCATCACAGCAAAAATAATGTAAAACAGTCCGCCACTGATGAACGCCCACGCCTCTTTCGACATGAAAAATGCAGAATAGAAAACCAACGCCGTATGAACTAGAAATATCCAAAATATGACGCGTAAAATTCTACGCATCAATGCATTATGCTCATCGGTAACAGAGATGCCTTTCAGGTAGCGTTGGGCCATCATCCCCGTGATGTTGAATGAAGAAAAAGCAGATATACCTATGATTACCAACAGTATAACCTCAATCAATCCCGGTTTGAGTTTGAAGAAAATATCATTGTTCAGAACGACTGACACGCCACCCAAAACAACCAGCAAAATTGTGTCGAAGAGAACAAACTTGTCAAATTTATGTTCTTTAAACCAAACCCAGACAAGCTCGGCAACACCCACCAATACAGCTGCAATAACTCCCGGAATGGTTCCCCATATTTCGTCGACAATGATGAATATGAATATCGGAATCAGCCCCGGCAAAAATTTTTTCCATAGTTTTAGCTGTTCCATCTGGCGTCGGCGATAATTTTTTACGATTCTTTTTTTCAGAAGACAACAGGTGGCACAATGTCTTTCATCAACACTTTGAAAATAAGGCTTGTGAAAGGCGGAACCTCATAAACCTGATTTACCAAAATGGCGGATGTAGTTCCGGTGTTGTTAAACCGGTCGGCGCCGAAAGCCAGTTCGTAAGGGACAATAAATTCGACCCTCGCTCCTTTATTCAGGTAACCCATCATTTCGTCCCAACCTCTGACGTAATGGTCGGCGCTTTTGTACACAAAGCGGTATATGGAGTCGTTTTGGGAAACACGAGAACTTCCCAGCAAAATGCCGAAAAGATTGAAAGTGTCGAAAACTATGGAAAGCGTATCGCCCGAACGGGGATAGTCGCCCACGCCATGCTCTTTGAAATAGTAAAAAACGCCCAATTCGGTAGTGTCGATCTTATATTTACCGCCAGCCTCTATTTTTGCCAAATATTTTTCGATATCTATCTTTTCTCTTGCTTCCGCAAAAATTTCTGCGTCGGAGGAGGCGTCTTCGCTGGAACATGCTGCAAACATGATCGTTACAGCTATCATAAAGAATTTTTTAAAACAAAACCTTTTCATTTTTCTTTCGTTAATCGTTTCTGTTCAATAGATGCAGATAATTGGGCAAAAGTTGCGTGAAGAAATCCAAAGTTTCGCTTAATTTTAATTTTGTTTCACCGCCGGCAGCGTTCAGGTGTCCTCCTCCGCCAAAATGATTTGAGGAAAACTCATTGACAGGAAAGCTTCCTTTCGAGCGAAACGAAATTTTCACATGGTCTTCTTTTTCAACAAACAGCGCACTGAAAATGATCCCTTTGATGGAAAGCGGAATATTTACAAAACCTTCGGTGTCGCCGGGTTCGAAGTTAAATTTTTTCAGCTCTTCGAGGGTTATGCTGATGTAGCCGACGCTGTATTCGGGCAGGACGACCATTTTTTCGAGCAGGCAATATCCCATCAGGCGCATGCGTTGCGTCGAAAAATTGTCGTAAATCCGTGCGTGTATTTCTTCGGCGTCAATGTCGAATTTCATCAATCCCGACAAGACTTTGTACAAGTTAGGACGCGAGGTGCTGTGGCTGAACGAGCCTGTGTCGGTCATGATGCCGGCATATAAAACCCGAGCGGCTTGCGTGTCGAGAAAACGGGAGAGCCCGGCAGCTTCGATAAAGTCGTAAACCAGTTCGCAGGTAGAACTGTACTCGGGACGCGAAATGGAAAAATCGGCGAATTGCGCGGGGCATGGATGATGGTCGATCATCACCTTTTTCCCCGTGAAAGCATCGATGGTTTTTTCCATATATTTTGTTCGCCTGATATCGTTGAAATCGACACAAAACATCAACTTGCTTTCATTGATGAATTTTTCGGCCTGCTTTTTTTTTCGTTGGAAATTTACGATTTTAATATTGCCGGGCATCCATTGCAAAAAATCGGGATAATCGTTGGGCGAGATTATTTTGGCGGAGTGTCCCATGTTGGTAAAAACAACGCCCAAAGCAACCGCCGAGCCAATGGCGTCGCCGTCGGGGTTGGAGTGAGGCACAATGGTTATGCTTTGCGCAGGCTCCAACAATTCAACAATATTTTTAACAACTTTGTCCAAACTCCCGAAATTAAGGCACAAATATATGAAAAACTATCCGCCGCTAGGAAACTTCGCGGCAAGTAAAAAATTTTATTATATTGCGATTTCAACATAATTGAAAAATGTATGGCAGGAAATATCACACTCACAATGGTTAAGCCCGATGCTGTGGGGAAAAACCAGATTGGCGCCATCCTGAAAATGATAAATGAAGCTGGATTCAGGATTAGGGCGATGAAATATACGTGGCTGACGGTTGAACAGGCGGGTTTATTCTATGCGATTCACAGTGAAAAACCTTTTTTTGACGAGTTGGTCGGGTTTATGACTTCGGGACCTGTTGTGGCCGCGCTCCTTGAGAAAGAAAATGCCATTGCCGACTTCCGCACGCTGATTGGCGCTACCAATCCGGCAAACGCCGCGCCCGGAACCATCAGAGCCCTGTTTGCCGAAAGTCTGCAAAACAATGCGGTGCACGGCTCCGACAGCGACGAAAACGCCATTGTCGAAAGCGATTTTTTCTTCTCCCGACTGGAACGTTTCTGAAACCGCCCACGAATGTAAAAATCGTCGGCAGATGTTTTTCATCCCATTGCCGACGATTTTTGTATTGTTTTACATCCAGTTTTTATTCGCCCACTTCTACCTGACGCTTGAAAACTGTTTCGAGCGAAATAAATGTTTCCGTTCGAGAAACGCCTTCTATTTCCTGCAAACGACTATCAATCAGCTTTTTCAAATGGAAATTACTTTTCGTTTGCACTTTGATAAAGATGGCGTATTCGCCCGTAGTATAATGACATTCAACAATTTCGGGAATTTTCCCCAACTCTTAAACCACCCTCTTGCTAAAGTTGGCTTTTTCGAGGTGGATTCCCATATACGCCGTTGTATTATATCCCAGTTTTTGCGGGTTGAGAATGAATTCGCTGCCGGTAACAACGCCCATATTCAGCAACCGTTGCACTCTTTGGTGGATAGCTGCCCCGGAAACGCCGCATTCGCGAGCCACTTCGAGAAATGGTATTCGTGCATTTTTCGTTATTAGTTTCAATATTTTTTCATCCAACGAATCAATATCTGCGGCCGACTCCTGATAAGAATCATTATTGCTCATATTGGCTATTTTATGGTTTTCTTACAAATTGTTCTACTTGTTCGCAAAAATACTATAATTTTAAAGATACACTCCTTTTGCGAATGTAAATTGTAAAAATTTGTGTTTCCTTTCCAATTTTTAGCAAATGGGCCCGGCCTGCCGCTTTTTCGTCAATTGCCCTTAAATTCAGGCAGATGTATGCTGATTTGCGCTCCTAAATCAATTTCAAGAATTGGAAAGCTGAGCTTTTAAATTTTTACAGAAGATGAATTCCGTGTTTTGTGCATTGCGCAATCATTTCATCTGGCCATATACTCGACTGTATTTCGCCAATATGCGCTTTGCGCAGAAAATACATGCAAAGGCGCGATTGTCCTATTCCGCCGCCAATGGTTAGCGGCAATTCGTTGTTGAGTAGCTTGCGGTGCCACATTAGCTTACCGCGTTCTTCTTCTTTTCTGATTTTCAACTGCTCTTGTAACGATTTTTGATCTACCCTGACGCCCATCGACGAAATTTCAAACGAACGTTCGAGTATGGAATTCCAGATGACGATGTCGCCATTGAGACCTTTGTATCCGGGTTTCGAAGGTGTAGACCAATCGTCGTAGTCGGGTGCGCGGCCATCGTGGATTTCGCCGTTGGGCATTTCTCCGCCAATTCCGATGATAAATATGGCGCCATGCTCTTGGGCTGCTCTGTTTTCGCGCTGGCGCGACGTCAGTTCCGGATATTGGGCGGCCAGATCCTCAGAGTGGATAAACGTAATGTTTTCAGGAAGTTGCGGCGCAATATCGGGATAATATTCATGAACCAGATTTTCGGTGCGGATGAGCGCCGAATAAATTTGCCTGACAATTTTTCTCAGGAAATCGATGTTTCTGTCATCGGCAGAAATCACACGTTCCCAGTCCCATTGGTCAACATAGAGCGAGTGAATATTGTCCAATTCTTCGTCGGGACGGATGGCGTTCATGTCGGTATAAATGCCGTATCCCATGGGAATTTTCAACTCGGCCAGCGCCATTCTTTTCCATTTCGCCAGCGATTGTACAATTTCGGCCTGTGCATCGTCCATCTCCTTTATAGGGAACGAAACAGGGCGTTCGACACCGTTCAGGTCGTCGTTAATGCCCATGCCTTTTTTTACAAACAGCGGCGCGGTAACCCTGCGCAGCTTCAACTCCGACGACAAATTTATCTGAAAAAAATCCTTAACAAGTTTAATGGCTTGTTCAGTCTGCGTAATATCCAAAACCGAACTGTAATTTTTAGGAATAAATAATTGCATGGCGTTTTGATTCTATAAATTTTATTTCTGTGCGAAAATAAACTAAATTTGTCAAAATGACTGAATTTTTTATCCTTTGTTATCAATTTGTTTTGCAATAGCTTCTATTGTGTCATTTTGAACAAGCTCACGTCGTTTTTCGGAAAAAAATTCGGATTCGCAACCGACTTTGTGACAGGATGTCCCAAAAAATATTCTGAATTAGCTAAAAGTTTTTACTTTTGGAAAATCACTCAACAACTGAAAGTCTCACAATTCGGTTTACTGAGTTTTTCAAGTCTATTCCGTTAAATTTAAAAAGTTAGTTATGAAAACATTGATTTTAATTTTGGGTATTATGATTGTTTCACAAACCATTTCGGCGCAAGACATTACGCTTCCCAAACCGAAGAAAACCGGCGGCATACCGCTGATGGAAGCGCTGAGCAAACGCTCGTCGCACCGAGAATTCAGCAAGGAAGAGATTGACAACCAGACATTATCAAATCTGCTTTGGGCGGCATGGGGCTACAATCGCGAAGGTATGCGCACGGCGCCGTCGGCAAACAACAAGCAATGTATCGATTTATATGTGGTGAAAAAATCGGGCGCTTACCGCTACGATGCTCTCAACAATAAATTGATTCAGGTCAACTCGGAAGATGTGCGCAAAAACGCAGGCAAACAGGAGTTTGTGTGGGAGGCACCGCTAAACTTTATTTATGTGGCCGACAAGGAAAAAGGTGGATGGCCCCAAACCGATTGCGGATTTATTGCGCAAAATGTATATCTGTTTTGCGCGTCCGAAAATTTGGTAACCGTAGTCCGCGGATTCTTCGATGTCGATGATGTGAAAAAAGCTTTAAAACTGAAAGACAACCAGGAAACCATCCTGACGCAAACTATCGGAAAGAGAAAATAATTCCAAAGCGTCTACTGGAATATCTGTGGATGATTGTCAATATTTTACAATCGGAGTGGGCGATTTGGAACAATTCGTTATGATTTGTATGTCAATAGAATACAATTCAAAAAACGCTTTTATCTGTTAAGACATTAACGGTAAATGTCCTAACTTTATATGAAGGTTAATTCTCAATTTCCAGATGTGTCGCCCAGTAGAAAAAATAACGCCGAACAAACCGGAGGCTGTATCAAAAGCAAAAATCTTTTACCACAAGGTTCACAAAGGGTTTTCGCAAAGAGCACAAAGGCTTGAATATCAACACACATTTGATTGGCACCCGAAATCCACAGAGAATCAGTATTTGTCAAAAAACAGGGACGAAAGGCGATTTGTTACACATATCCGGTTCCTGCCGGGGCTTCCGATTCCATCTCCGTCAATCCCGAAACGATCAACGCTTGCGCGGCAATGTAGGTCACCATTATCAGAAAGCCTGCATGTGCGAATGTGTGAACAAAGGAATTGACAGCCAGCAGCGTATCGGAAATGACAAAAAGTAAGGAGCCGATAAATACCAATCTGAAGCTTTTGTTGCTGCCGGCGTTTTTCCGATTCAGCGCGGCGAGGCTCATAATAAGAATCACCGCGGCATACAGCGCTACTGCCAGATAGAGAATGCCGCTTAAATTTGGAAAAACAATACGATAGAGAACCGCACCATACAGGGCGAATGGCAGGAAAAGCCACGGTTTGCCTGCCAGACAGGATTTTGCCGCCATTCTTTTGCGTTGTGTATGGAATATGGAGATGTAGAAAATATGCGCTGTCAGAAACGAAAGCAATCCTCCGAGGAAGAAAAAGTCGCCGTGTATCATCAGGGCAATGTCGCCAATCCATGAGAAAAGCAACGCCAACAAAACCGATTTCCTGTCGGCGGCTGTCTTTCCTGTTTTGCGCAGGAAATAAAGGCTCAACGACGGAATGATCAGCGGCTTGGCGATGATACCAAGAATGTGAACATTACACACTTCGCCCACTAAATCGGCAAAGGAAATGAGAAGAAAAAGGATGACGGATATTTTTGTTTTCACAATCGGCAACTTTTTCCACAAAACCGACCGACATTTAGCATCAGTAGCACTCTTCCTGCTCAAGATAGTTGGCAACATAATCTTTCACACCCTCTTCGAGTTCTGTAAAAGGCTTGTGATACCCGGTTTCCCTGAGTTTTTTGATGTCGGCTTCGGTGAAGTACTGGTATCTGTTTCGCAGGTCGCCGGGGGTATCCACAAATTCGATATCAGTATTAACATTCATGCTTTCGAAGACGGCGCGCGTGAGGTCGAGGTAGCTGCGTGCTTTTCCCGTTCCCACGTTGTAAATTCCCGGCGGCCTTTGTTTTTCGAGAAAATAGAGCATTACATCCGCGATGTCGTCAACATGGGTGAAATCGCGTTTCTGTTCGCCGTCTCTCACATCTTCGCGATGCGATTTGAAGAGTTTCATGCCACCGGTTTGCCTGATGGTATTGTAGGCGTGCAATACAACGGACGCCATTCTGCCCTTGTGGTATTCGTTGGGCCCATAGACGTTGAAAAATTTGAGCCCAGCCCAGAAATCCGGCGTTTTCTTTTGTTTCAGCACCCACACATCGAAATCGTGCTTCGACCAAGCGTAAAGGTTCAGCGGCTTGAGGCTTCCTATACCTTTGTGGGAATCGGAAAAACCATGCTCTCCGTTTCCGTATGTAGCTGCCGATGAGGCGTAAACCAAGGGAATATTCGACTCGGTACAAGCATTCCACAGTTTCTGCG
>Ga0082212_10007865_pt1 | contig 14018 bp, 13 predicted proteins | sample TergutNt197P3_FD_71548 | JGI IMG/M metagenome (GOLD analysis project Ga0082212, IMG submission 71548) | Neocapritermes taracua P3 segment gut microbial communities from Petit-Saut dam, French Guiana - Nt197 P3 | ecosystem: Host-associated > Arthropoda: Insects > Digestive system > Gut ... | reverse complement strand
AGGGTGGGACTCGAACCCACAGCCTATCGGTTAACAGCCGAGTGCTCCACCATTGAGCTACCTCGGATCGACGTTTCAATCCAAATCGCAAGCCAAAGTGTAGTTTACCATATTCAAAAATGGCGTGTCAACGGGAAAAAACAAAGCCCCGGTAGCTTTTTGAAACTACCGGGGCTTTCCTGGAGCGGAAGACGAGATTTGAACTCGCGACCCTCGCCTTGGCAAGGCGATGCTCTACCCCTGAGCCACTTCCGCGCATGCTGTCTTGTTGCCTTCATTCAATACTATCGAATTTTAGCATGGATCCGGCCGAATGTCTATTAAAAAAGTTTTACCTGTGTATTTAACGGGCGGGAACGTGGTATTATCGTAGTGATTAAGAGGGGTTCCATTATGAAAAGACTGTTGGCAATATTGATAACGGTTCTGTTGGCCCTGGCGGCCCTGGCGGGCTGCGGCGGGGGGCAGGATGATGGCGCGGGCGCTGTTTCGGGGCCTGCGGGCGAGCCCGCGCCTGCTGGCGATGCGACTGCTGACGATGCGGATGCGGCGGCTTCGGCGGAGGGGGCCGGGCAGGATGAAGGAGCCGGACTGGGTGAAGGCGGACAAGAGAAAGGGGATGGCATATCCATGGAAACAGCAACACTGCTATACCAGGGGCACGGGAGCCTGCGTATCACGACGGGCGAGGGGAAGGTCATCTACATCGACCCCTACGCGGGGGAAGGGTATGACAAGCCGGCGGACCTGATACTCGTCACGCACGCGCATTCCGACCACGACCAGGTGAAGCTTATAAAAAACAAGAACCCGGACTGCGTGACCATTACATACAAAGAGGCGCTTGCGGGCGGGCAGCATCAGGTCTTTGAGCTCGGCTACGCGACGGTCGAGGCGACAGAGGCCGGTAACAACAAGAACCACGACATCAGGGAATGCGTCGGCTTCATCCTGACGCTGGATGGCGGCAAGGCCGTCTACGTAAGCGGCGACACATCGACCACGGACCAGATGGCGACGCTGGCCGGGCGGGGCCTGGACTACGCGTTTTTCTGCTGCGACGGGGTGTACAACATGGATGTGGACGAGGCCTCGGCGTGCGCCGCGCTCGTGAAGGCGAAGCACAGCATCCCCTACCACATGGCGCCGGGAGAGCTTTTCAGCCAGGAGCGCGCGGAGATGTTCGTCGCCGAAAACCGCATGATAATGGCCGCCGGGGAAGAGATCGCGCTGATATAGAATACGCTTATATAGAATAATAGCAGCTTTTGGGAAGGGCAGCGCAGCAGTGACTTTGCCACAGAGCCATGTTGCTTTTCCTTACGGCGCGCAGGACGTCACGCCGCAGGCGGCCAGGGCGCGTTTGAATACGCAGAAGAAGGCTTCGATGTCGGGCGTGTCTATCGCGCCAAGCGAGCAGAGCCGGAACGTCGGCAGGTTTGCCACCTTGCCCGGGTAGATCGTGAAGCCGCGCGCGTAGCAATAGTCGTGGACCTTCGTGAAGTCCCAGGCGGGATCCGCGGGGTAAAGGACGGCCACGCCGAGCCCGGCCTGTTTTTCTTCGGGGATGAGCATGCGGAAGCCCAGCTCCGTCACGCCGTCAACCAGCGCCTTCCACACGCGCCGGTGGCGCGCCCATTTCCCTTCCTCGCCTTCCCCCCAGTACTCGGCGATGGCCTGCCTGGCCGCGTAAACGGCCTGGACGGGCGGCGTGAAATGCATCTCGCCCTGCCGCTCGAAAAAATCGTACTGGGCATAGAGGTTGCAGTAGTAGGAGCGCTTCGGGTAACTTTTTGACTCCTCCAAAATGCTCCTGTCGCCGACGATGAAGGACAGGCCGGTCACGGCCATCAGGCCCTTTTGCGCGGATGACATGAGGAAGTCGATATTGTCCTTTTCAATGTCGATAGGGAGCATTGCGTAAGTGGAAGTCGTGTCGACTATAAAAACCTTGCCGCAGGCGTGGGCGAGCGCGCCAATCTCGCGCACCGGGTTGAGCAGGCCCGTGCCCGTTTCGTGGTGGCAGGCGTATACGGTCGATATTTCCGGGTTGGAGCGTAGAACCTTTTCGATGGCGTTCATGTCCGGGATGTCGGTAACGCTGGATTCCAGGTCGATATGCGGCAGCCCGTAGTAGCGGCACGCCTCGGCCGCGCGCGCGCTGTACGCCCCGTTGTCGATAACGAGCATTTTCCCGCCCTCCGGCAGCAGCGAGCTGACAGCAGCGTCTATATTTACCGTCCCCGAGCCGCAGAAAAATACGGCGGTGTATATTTCCGGGTCGCCGTGCACGATACGGACGACGTCGCCTTTCATCGCGCGGAGCATGTCCCCGAATTCCTTTTCGCGCGGGCATATGTCAGGGACGAGCTGTGCGAGCTTTACGCTGTCGGTCGTCGTCGCCGGGCCGGGATTGAGCAGTACGTTGCGTTTTATATTGATGGACATTTTTGCCTCCAGTCGTCTTTTTGCGGCCCCGGCAACAATTCCCTCCGGCTGCCTCTTTTTTGAGAAGTTTTCTCCATATACATATGGAGTGTAGGCGCGGCAGGTGAAGGGGGCATTAACTCCGCGTTAGATATCTGTTAATTCCGCCGGGGAAAAATGTTTAACGATATCTTTACAATTTCCTAACACGGGCATGCTTCCTTTTTAACGTTCAATTGGTAAAAAATATACAGGTTTTAGCAAAATGCTTTGAAAGGGCACGCGTTCCGGGCCGGGCGGGCCGGAAGGAATGAAAGGAGTCAGACACGATGTTGAAGGAGTATTTTAACTGGAAGAAAAGCCGCAGCGTCGGCGCGAAGGCCGTGAAGAGGCTGCGCGCCGTGGTCAACGGGGTAAGCCGTAAGGCTCGCGGCGTTCTCGTGATGGCGATCGCGATGCTGATGGCTGTCTCCCTGGCGGCATGCGGCAATGGCGGCAGCGGGGACGCAAGCACGACCGTGCCGGAAAGCCAGCCACCCGCTGCGGCACCGGCCAGCGCAAAGGCCGAGGAGCCGTCCGGGGACGCAGGGGCGCCGGACAGCGGGGACATAGTGGTCTACACGGCGCTTGAAGACGAGCAGGTGACTGAATACCTTGACGTGTTCAACTCCCACTTCCCGGATATCAAAGTGAATATAGTACGCGATTCGACCGGGATCATTACGGCCAAGCTGCTCGCGGAGAAAGACAACCCGCAGGCGGACCTCGTATGGGGCACGGCAGCGTCGTCAATGATGGTCCTTGACAGCGAGGACATGCTCGAAGGCTATGCGCCTGCCGGCGTGGACCGGATACTGCCCCAGTTCAAATCCGGCAAATCGGAGCCTACCTGGGTCGGCATAGACGCGTGGGAAACGGCCATCGTGGTCAATACCGTAGAGTTTGCCAAGACCGGCGCGGGGCCGATCTCATCGTATGAAGACCTGCTCCAGCCGGAACTCAAGGACTGCATAGTCATGTCAAACCCCGCTTCATCGGGGACCGGGCTCTTGACCGTGGCGGGCGTCCTGCAGCTTAAAGGCAAGGACACAGACGCAGGCTGGGATTTCCTCGACCAGCTGAACGAAAATGTCGCCATGTATGTGCACTCGGGTTCCAAGCCCGCGAAGATGGCGGGCGCCGGCGAGACGACGATCGGGATCAGCTTCGGATACGCGGGGATAAAACAGATAAGGGACGGCGCGCCGGTGGAGGTGATATTCCCGGCGGAAGGTTCGGGCTGGGACCTTGAATCGAACGCGCTCATGAAAAAAGACGGGATCAAGGCCGCGTCCAAGACTTTCCTCGACTGGGCGATCTCCGACGAGGCAATGGATCTTTACAAGGCCAACTATCCCATCATCGCGACAGGCCAGGGCGGCAAGTACGAAGGCTTCGACGGCGACCCGGTAGACCAGTTGATAGACAACGATTTTGTATGGGTGTCGGGCAACCGCGACAGCATCCTTGACCAGTGGACGGAGAGGTATGACGGCAAGTCTGAGCCCAAGTAATCGGTTCCTCCTCCTTACGCGCAGGATAAAGCGCGAATAATCCTTATATCAGCCGGGCCGGGGCATTGACCTTCGGTCCGGCTAAAGTGTTAAAAAGCGCCAGGGCTAACCCTGTGTATTTTCAAAAGAGTAATGGAGGGCAGAAAATGCAGAACATACAAAGCGTACAAGGAATACAAGGAATACAAGGAATACAAGGCATGCAAGGAATACAAGGGATACAAGGCATGCAAGGAATACAAAGCATACAAAGCGTACAAGGCATACAAGGCAGCAAAAGCATCCGGAGCATCCAGAGCATCCAGGGCGCCAGCGGGGACTTCATCAGGGCTGCCGGGATCACCAAGAGGTTCGGCAGGCATACAGTGCTGGACAACATCACGCTTGGTGTGAAAAAAGGCGAGCTGGTATGCATTCTGGGGCCCTCGGGCTGCGGCAAGACGACGCTTCTTCGCATACTGGCCGGGCTCGAACGCCTTGACAGCGGCGCTGTCTTCATAGGCGGCCGGGACTGCACCCACCTTTTGCCGTCTGCCCGCAACTTCGGCATCGTGTTCCAGTCCTACGCGCTCTTCCCGAACATGACGGTCGAGCAGAATATCCTGTTCGGCCTGAAAAGCAATAAAGGGCTCACAAAGCAGGAACGCCTGGACAAGACGGCCGAAGTGCTTGAAATGGTAGACCTTATTCCGCAGAGGAAGAAGTACCCGGGGCAGATTTCGGGCGGGCAGCAGCAGCGCACCGCGCTTGCCCGCGCCTTGTCGCTGGCGCCGTCATATCTTTTGCTTGACGAGCCTCTTTCAGCGCTTGACGCGAAGGTGAGGGTGAGGCTCAGAGGCGAAGTTTGCCGCATCCAGCGCGGGCTTGGCATCACGACCGTCATGGTGACGCACGACCAGGAGGAAGCGCTGACAATGGCCGACCGCGTAGTCGTGATGAATAACGCAGGCATCGAGCAGGTCGGGACGCCGGAACAGATATACCTCTATCCGGAGACCCCGTTCGTTGCGGACTTCATCGAGCACCAAAATTACCACAGCAGGTTCGTAGCAGTATGACGCCGCCGGATATCCTGCCGTCAGTGCCGGGAAAGGGCGCCGGCTTTCACATGCGCGGGGGGTTCAGCGGCGTCGGAGTCCTGTTTGCCGCGCTTACGGTTTTCTTCCTGCTTATCATGGCCGCGCCGCTTGCCAGCCTGTTCGCGAAAGCCTTCCTTTCGCAGGACGGCGCCTTTGTCGGACTTGCGAACTATGCAAAATATTTTGCGACGCCCGCACTCTCGGTTTCAATAATCCATACGCTTGAGGTGTCGCTCATAGTCGCGGGCTGCGCGTCAATACTCGGGTTCCTCTATGCCTATGCCCTGACACGGACAAGGATAATATTCAAGCGGGCATTCATGTACCTGGCGCTCCTGCCGGTCTTCATGCCGACAGTGGTGCATGCACTCGGGCTCGTGTACCTCTTCGGGACCCAGGGGGTAATCACCCAGACGGGGATTGACATAGGGCTTTACGGGCGGACCGGCATCATTATGGCCGAAATCATTTATACATTCCCGCAGGCCTTCCTGATGTTCTATGTGTCCCTGTCGTACGCTGACGGGCGGCTTTATGAAGTCGCCGACGCTATGGGCGTGACGCCTGTGCGCAAGCTCTGGGGCATAACGCTGCCGAATGTACGGTACACGGCGGTCAGCGTCGCATTCGTCTGCTTCACGCTGTGCTTCACGGATTTCGGCGTGCCGAAGGTCATAGGCGGCAGCTACAGCATGGTCGCCATGGACGTGTACAAACAGGTGGCCGGGCAGTTCAATATGAATATGGGCGCTGTCGTGGGCAGCATCCTTCTTGCGCCGGCCCTGCTCTCGTATATCGTAGACAGGTTCGTCGCGCGCAAGGAAGGCGGCGAGATAAGCGCAAAAGCGACGGCCCTCCGGGTCCCGGAAAGCCGGGGCAGAGACGCTGTGTTCTTTGCCTTTTGCTTGCTTGTCGCCATATGCTTCATCGCGCTTGTCGCCGCCCTGGTAATGGGTGCGTTTTCGGACTACTACCCGTACAAGATGGGGTTCACGACCAGGCACTTCAGCTTCGACCGTTCAACCGGCGGGATACAAAGCTTTACGAACTCCATCCTGATGAGTTTTTTGACGGCGGTGATCGGCACGGCCTTTGTGTTCATCTACGCATGGCTCATCGAAAAGACGCGCGGGTTCACAGCCATGAAGCATTTGGCGCGCTTCCTTTCGTCGCTGCCTGTCGCGCTGCCCGGCATGGTCATCGGGCTGTCTTTCATATTTTTCTTTAACACGAAGGGCAACCCCATGAACGCCATATACGGCACAGTATGGATCCTTGTGCTCGCGGGCGTGCTGCATTTTTATTCGGTGCCTTATATTACTGCCAGCAGCGCCCTGAAAAAACTCGACAAGGAATTTGAAAATGTCGCAGAGAGCCTGCGCGTGCCTGCGCGCCGCTCGATCCTGAGTGTCAGCGTACCTCTGTGCCTGCCGGCGATCCTCGAGATATTCATATATTACTTCGTCTATTCCATGTGCACGGTCAGCGCCGTTGTTTTCCTGTACTCGGCGGATTTCAAGGTCGCGGCCATCGCGATCACGCATATGGAGGAAGCGGGCAATTACGCGCAGGCTGCCGCGATGAGCCTGCTCATCCTGCTTGTGAATATCGGGATACGGGTCGCCTATGAAATCGTGACCGGCCGCCTGCGAAAGCAAAGTGAAGCGCGCAGCAGGGCGGCGGAATGAAGGCTAAGTAACTGCGTGGGCTCGCAGGGCGGGCGGAATGAAGGCTAAGTAATCGCGGGGGCTCGCAGGGCGGGCGGAATGAAGGCTAAGTAGCTGCGGGGGCTCGCAGGGCGGGCGGAAGCAGAGTTGTAAGTATAAGGAGAAAAAAATGGGCAAGAAGATAAAAGCGGTCATTTTGGACTGGGCGGGCACGACAGTGGACTTCGGGTCAATGGCGCCTGTCGCGGCCTTTCGCGGGGCCTTTGGCAAGGACGGGCTTTCGCCGGGCGACGACCTGATCCGGCGGTTCATGGGCCTGCCGAAGAAGGATCATGTCCGGAACATGCTCCACGATGAGGGCCTTGTGGCGGTTTTTGAGGAACGCCACGGCAAAGCACCCGATGAGGCTGACGTCGAGCGCATCTACGGCAATTTTGAGCCGGCGTTGCTTGAAGTGCTGACAGAGCATGCAAGGCCCCTGCCAGGAGTGCCGGAAACTGTGGCGCGCCTCCGTGAAGCAGGGATAAGTATCGGCTCGACGACCGGCTATACCAGAGCCATGATGGAAGTCCTGTGCCCGGTCTCGGAGGCCCATGGCTATGCGCCGGACTGCCTCGTATGCCCGGACGATGTAGGAGGGGCAGGGCGGCCGTACCCGTACATGCTTTGGGAAAACCTGCGGAGGCTCGGGATAGAGTCTGTCTCGCAGGTCATCAAGATCGGCGATACGGCAGTGGATATCCTTGAGGGGAAAAACGCCGGATGCCTGTCTGTCGGCGTCGTCTTCGGATCCAATATGCTCGGGCTTTCGGAAGCTGAGTATAAAGCGGCGAGCCAGGCTGAAAAGGAACGCGCAGCCGACGGGGCGCGCAGGCTGTATGCAGAGGCAGGGGCGGACCATATTATTGGGTATTTCACGGACATACCGAAGTTTATTGAGGGGCTTTGAGCATCGCCCCGGCGGGGGAAGGAGAAAGTCCGGGCAAGGCTTCCAGGTTCACTTTGCAGGAACATTGCCCCGGAGTTGGAAGGAGAAAGTGTGAAGAATAGGATTGGAAGGCAATTATTCATAGTAAAAACAAGCAGCTTCCTGGCGGCTGAATGGAGGCAAAAATGAAAGCGTTTTGTCTTGGGGGGGCGGGCCGCATCTGCCGGGAAGCCGTGTTCGACCTGGCCGCATCCGGCGAATTCGATGAGATCGTGGTTGGGGATTTTGACCTGGGCGAGGCTGAGCGCGTCGCCGAGGAGACAAACGATGAACGGGTACGCGCTGTTTGCATTGACGTCCGCAACGTGGCTGCGACAGCTTCGCGCCTTCGGGGGTTCGACATCGCCGTGGACGGGACGCAGATATCACTCAATGGCCTTTCGACGGAATGCATAGCCAAGGCTGGCGTAAACGGCGTCAACCTCAACGGCTTCGGCGCGGAGGATATGTGGCATCAGGTGTTCAAGGAAGCTGGCAAGGCCTGTGTCGCCGGCTTCGGCATGACGCCCGGCGTCACCCAGATGATGGCGATGGACGCTGCAGCCGGCATGGACCGGGTGCATGAGGTCTATGTCTCGCACGGGGCTTTCCGGCCAATCGCTTTCTCGCCGGCTATCGCGGAGACGACGCGCGTGGAATACGACCCCGATTATCCTGCCCGTACGGTCTATGAGAAGGGCGCGTTCATCCATGTCCCGCCGTTTGCCCGCCCGCGCGAGGTCGTATTGCCCAAGCCCTACGGCAAGACGGTCCAATATATCATCCCGCATTCAGAAACCTATACGCTTGCGAAGGCGCTTGCGCCGCAGGGTGTGAAACTTATTGAAGTGCGCGGCACATGGCCCGTGCAAAACATGGACCTCATACGCGGGCTCTACGGCTACGGAATCTTGTCCAACCCTGCCGTTGAGGTGGATGGCGTAGAGACGGGCCTTATGGATATAATCGGCGACTACCTGCTCGCCAGCGAGGCCGGGAAGACGACGGCGCTCTACGGCTACGCCCTGCATGTGGAAGTCATCGGCAAAAAGGCAGGTAAACGAGCCCGCACCCTTTACACTCATACGCACCCCGCTTCGGACGGGAGCGTGCCGGAATGGGCAGGGCTCAGGGCCTACACGAAGAATGTCGGCATACCGCTGGCCGTCGCCGCGCTCCTCATTGCCAGGGGCGAACTGCTCCCGGACCCGGAGACAGGCAGGCCTGCATCCGGTGTGCTCAGCCCTGAAGAGGCCTTCGCGCCCCGGCGCGTATTTGCGGAGCTGGAGAAGCGCGGGATTAAGGTGCATAAGAAGTAAGACAGAAGGGGATAGTCCCTGTGTCTTGTAAGACAGAAGGGGACAGTCCCTGTGTCTTGCGTTCTGTCGCGGAGGAACACAAAAAGAACCGTCCCCGCTGTGTTCTGTCGTGGAGGAACACAAAAAGAACCGTCCCCGCTGTGTTCTGTCGCGGAGGAACACAAAAAGAACCGTCCCCGCTGTGTTCGGTTTTTGAGTATAATTGTCGTTATGGAAAAGAAGGATGATAACGGGCTGTACCGGGTTTATGAGACCCTTCTGGCGCATTACGGCGATCTTAAATGGTGGCCGGCGGATACGCCATATGAGGTGATAGTCGGAGCGGTGCTTGCGCAGAATACGGCATGGTCCAATGTGGAGAAGGCGATTGCCAACTTTGGAGACAGCCTCTCACCCGAAGCCGTGCGGGACATGGATCCGGCGAAGCTCATTGAGATCATCCGGCCTTCGGGGTTCTTCAACCAGAAGGCTGGGTACCTGAAAAATGTGACGGAGTGGTTCTCGGGCTACGGCTTTAACGCGGAGGTTGCCCGGCGCGAACCGCTGGAGAAAATCCGGGCGGAGCTGCTGGGCGTCAAAGGGGTAGGGCGCGAGACCGCCGACGCGATACTTCTCTACGCCATAGGCCTGCCGTCCTATGTGGTTGACGCTTATACCGTCCGGCTCTGCGGGCGTTACCCGATCGATGCAGGCGAGGGCTACGAGAAGATCAAGGCCTACTTTGAAGAGAACCTGCCTGCGGACGCCGGGGTGTATAATCGTTTTCATGCGATGATCGATATCAACGCGAAGGAGTATTGCCGGAAGAAACCTGAATGCGCTGGCTGCCCGCTTGAAGGCGGCTGCGCGAAGAAAGGGATTTGACACGGGGGCACTATGGGTATTTTCGATGATTTCAGGGAGGCGGCAAACCCGGAAAAGGCCGCGTCGATGAGCGCCTATATGCGCGGCCAGTTCGCCTATCTCGGCTTACCTTCGCCGGAGCGTAAAGAGCTGAGCCGCGAATTTCTCAAAAGCGCCAACAAGAAGGCGGTTGACTGGGATTTCGTCTTTGAGTGCTGGGAGCAGCCCGAGCGCGAGTTCCAGTACCTGGGCGCTGACTACCTTGCAAAGCGGGTCCGCCTGCTTTCGCCGGACGACGTGCCAAAACTCAGGACCCTAATAATTACAAAATCATGGTGGGACACGGTCGACGCGCTTGACGTCCTGCTCGGCGATATCGCGCTCCGGCATCCGGAGGTGAACGCTGTCTTGCTTGAGTGGAGCGAGGACGAAAACTTCTGGCTCAGGCGCACCGCGATCGACCACCAGCTCGGGCGGAAAGAAAAGACCGACACGGAGCTGCTTGAAAAGATCATCGTGAACAACCTCGGCCAGACTGAGTTTTTCATCAACAAGGCGATAGGCTGGAGCCTGCGCGAGTACAGCAAGACGGACCCGGGCTGGGTGCGGGGCTTTATCGAAAAGTACAGGGACAGGATGGCCGCGCTCAGTATCAAAGAGGCGAGCAAGTATATCTGAAGCGGAGCGTAAGAAGCATTTGGGGTTCTGCAGTCGGGTGTCTGCTGTATTGGCCATTGGTGATGCAAGCGAAGGATGTATGGAAATGGGTAATGGTATTCCCAAGTTTCCGCTAAGGGTTTGCCGCACTGATAGATGGTAGTTGGAGCTAATGATGGCAATAGTAGTTCGGAGGCAATGATGGCAATTGAGGAACAATACCAACGCGATGTTGACGCGATTCTGTCGCACCGGCACGACGGCGGGGCCGACTACTGGACCACGCCTGACAAGAGGCTGCTGAAGGGCTCGCCTTTCTCGGCGTACAACAGCGCGCTCATGCTGCTGGAGCTGGGGATGGCGCCTTCTACGCAGGTGCTGAGGGAAGTAGCGGAACTGTTCTTTGGCGCGTGGCGGGAGGACGGGCGCTTCAAGCTTTACCCGAACGGGGCTATCCACCCGTGCCAGACGGCGCATGCAGCAAACCTGCTATGCAGCATGGGGTATGCCGGGGATGAACGGGTGCAGGCGACATTGCGGCACTTGCTTGAAACCCAGCATTCCGATGGCGGTTGGAGGTGCAACAACACCTCATTCGGGCGGGGGCCGGAAACGGAATGCTCAAACCCGTTCCCGACGCTGGTCGCCCTCAACGCTTTCCGGTTCAGCGATTACCTGAACAATGAGCCCGCGCTGGACAAGGCGGCCGGCTTCCTGCTGGATCATTGGGAGATAAAAAAGCCGATCGGGCCCTGCCATTACGGGATCGGCACACTTTTCATGCAGGTCGAGTACCCGTTTTATACCTACAACCTCTTTTACTATCTCTACGTGTTGTCGTTTTATAGCTGCGCAAAGACGGACGGGCGGTACCTGGCGGCGCTGGCGGCGCTGGAAGCCAAGCTGGCGGACGGGCAGATAGTCGTTGAGCGCGTCGTCCCCAAGCTGGCCAGGTTCGCGTTTTGCAGGAAGGGGGAACCGAGCGCGCCGGGCACGAAACGTTACCGCGAAATCCTTGCGAACCTGGGGAAGCTATGAAGCCATGGCAGGGCATTATCAATATTACAGAAAAGCAGGCATGGTATCGTTACAAAAACCTGGACGCCAGGTCTGGCGCCATTTATTCGCGCAGGGTTTTTTCCTGGCGCAGGCGCCTGATTTTCAGGCGGAAAGAGTTCCAGGAGAAGAAGATGATCGCGGCCAGGGCGATCAGCACTACGCCTATGACGAGGTTGTATACGCCGTAGTTTCCATTGCCAAACAAGGAGTCCACGCCGTTGGAGAAGTTGATCAGGCCGAGCATCAGGTCCACGCATATTAGCGGCAGCCAGAGCGTGAGGATCCGCTTGTAGTGCGTGATGCGCGAGTCGATATCGCTGTAGATGTCAAAGGACCCGTCGGTCGCGCGCTTGCGGAAGTATACCCACCTGGCCCACGATGCCACATGCTCTACGCCGTTCTCGGCCATGAAGCCCAGATAGCGCCGGCTTTCCGCGTGGCGGGGAGGGTTGTCAAGCAGCTCGATCCGGTAGATATACTCGCCGGGCCGGCTGTCCTCAAACACGTAACGAAAGAAGAAATAGTCAGTAAAGGCAAGCCCTTTGGCCGACATCGAGTTCAGCCAGTCCTCCTCTTTCTCATAGTCGATAAATGCCTTCCATGCTGTCTTTTTCATTTCACATTCCTTTCCTTGTCACTTAGTAGATGAATCGTTATGGTAATTATTTCACTCTTGCAACCTGCTCATACAAGTAGTTTTTCGCTCTTGCAATCTGCCTTCGCAAGTTGTTTTTCGCTCTTGCAATCTGCCTTCGCAAGTTGTTTTTCACCCTTGGTTTCTGTCACCAAGGCAGGCTGCCATGTTGCGCATATTGCAAACAGACAGGAGAAAAGCTACAAGCTAAATCGACGGGGTAATGGCTTTTTCCCCATTTCGGATCAGCTCGTCAAGGCGGTCGAGCTCTCCCATGAAAACGGTCCGCCCGGCCTCGGTAATGACATATTCCTTCTTGCGCGTCTCGCTTTTCTGCGGATTTCCTTTTTGCGGATTGCTCTTTTGGAGATTGTTCTTTTGGGGATCGCCTTTGGGATACACAGCCTTGATCCATCTCTTTTCTACCAGCGCGTTGATTGCGCCGTACAGGGTGCCGGGGCCGAGAGCGACGCGCCCCTTTGTAAGAGCCTCGATATTTTGCATGATCGCGTACCCGTGCATCGGTTTGTGCAGGGACAGAAGGATATAAAAAACCGCTTCTGTCAGCGCGCCCCGTTCAAAACTCTCCGGCATGGCCATCCTCCTTTTGCCTTTGCCCCGGTACTTGGGTTCCGGGACAGTACTACGTTCGCCGTTATATCGGCTACCGTAATAGCAGTATATCGGCTGACGTAATAGTTGTCAAGCAGGAATTTTCGGTTTTTTCATCGCTTTAGGTTTTTTCGTCGCTCTGATTTTTCGGTTTTTTTCGTCGCGTTGGCTGAAAGCTCATTATTCGTCGGCTGCATTTTCTATCGTCTTCATTGGAATTCGATAAGGAAAAGCGAGCCGTCATTGCCGCTCTCCGCGATGGCGAAATGCCTTGTCACATTATTCCCATCCACAAAGGATATCCCTCTTGTCGGGAACGTCCCGAAGAAGTCTATCCCGACGACGAAGGGCCATTCCGGCGTCAGCTCGTCCGTTGAGTATATTACCGTCTTTTCATAAAGCATGTTTCCCGGGTCGTCTTCGCGGACGCCGATTTCCGTGAACTTGAAATCCTTGAGCGTGACGGCCGGCATGATGATGACCCTTATCGTGCCTTCTGTCGCGCTTCTGTCCACTATATGCATCTCAAACCCATCCATCAGCTCATCGGTCGCAAAGTCGACGCTTACAAAGGCGTCTGCGGAGGAAGGGTCCTGCCCGGGCAGTTCCGCTGCGCCTTCTGCGGGTTGTCCGGCCGGATCGGTAGAGTCTGATGGCTCTGAAGGTCCGCCCGGCTCTGTCGGCTCCGGCGCCTCAGTTGTGCCGTCTTCCGCCCCGGCGGGAGTGTCCGGGCCTGTCGTCCCTGATGCATTATTGTCCGTCGTGGCTGGGTTGGTGCAGGCGGCGGCAACCATCAGCAAGAGGGCTGCAAATATGGCGAACAGTATCTTGGTTTTTATCATAGTGAAGCTCCTTGTCAGTGTTAATGCTATTTACTGGTCACGCTCCAACCGCATGGCGAGCCGGAAATCTGTTCAAAGTATACCTTATGTCAGGGGCAGTTCGCATTTTGGTTTTGAATTGTTTGTTGAATGCGTTGAATGCCGTGTGAGCATTGCCGAACAACCGTGTTTCTAATAGAATATAACTTATAGCAAAGAACGATTGGGTTAACAATATGAGATGGGAAAGTGTTCGCGAAATACAGAGAGGGGGATGAAAGGCCATGCTTTTTGAATGTATCCTGCAGGCGAAGAAAGAAGACTTTTATAATATTACGGCGTATGTCCGCAACGCGATAGTAAAGAGCGGGGTGACGAGC
>Ga0082212_10007864_pt1 | contig 14018 bp, 12 predicted proteins | sample TergutNt197P3_FD_71548 | JGI IMG/M metagenome (GOLD analysis project Ga0082212, IMG submission 71548) | Neocapritermes taracua P3 segment gut microbial communities from Petit-Saut dam, French Guiana - Nt197 P3 | ecosystem: Host-associated > Arthropoda: Insects > Digestive system > Gut ... | reverse complement strand
AATACTAAAGATGTCATGCCGACTTATTCCATTAAAGATCTCGAAAACCTGACCGGTATTCAGGCTCATACGATAAGAATCTGGGAACAAAGATACAATCTTTTAAGCCCTGAAAGAACACCCACCAACATAAGGGTATATTCCGACAAAGACTTGCGTAAACTCCTTAGCGTGGCTTTGATAAACAACAATGGCTTGAAAATTTCTAAAATCGCCAAGTTGTCCGACGACGACATTACGGGAGCAGTATTGAATTTGTCTGAAAGTGAAGACATCAAACTCGAAAGCCAGATCGAAAGTCTCAAACTCATCATGGTGGACATGAATGAGGTCAAATTTGAAAAGTTATTTGGTCATTTAGTGGTGCAAATGGGCTTTGAAGAAACCATCATGAAGGTCTTTGTCCCGTTTTTCAGAAGGTTGAACTTCCTGTGGCAAACCAACTCGGTTTCGGTAGCCCAAATCAATTTTATCACATCGCTTTACAAGCAAAAACTGTATGTGGCGATTGACGGACTGGCGCCTTCGGAAAGGATCAACAGCAAAAAGATTGTGTTGTTCCTGCCCAAAACGGAACGTTTGGACAATGGTTTGCTTTTCTGCAATTACATGGCAAAAAGGAGAGGGCTTGAAACGCTCTATCTGGGCGATTCCTTCCCCGCAGAAGACTTAAAGGATATTCTTGAAAAAAATCCTGAATGTCATCTCGTAACGGTTGCCACTTTAGCGCAAATTGATTTGACGGAATATTATTCCAAAGTATTATCGTATTGCAGCGAAGATCAAAAGTTGTTCATTGCCGGAAGCCAAACCGGAACGATAAAAATTACCGACCCGCGTTTGACGGTTATTCAGGATTATTCCGAATTTCAGACCTTTTTAAATCAATTGTAAAAATCAACAAGCCTCGAAAATTTTAATACTTTCGAGGCTTTGTTTCAGGTACGTGAAATAAATATCCTATAATTGTTTATTTTGTTTTGTATGGACCAAGCAAGAAAAGGTCGAAGACCTTACAAGTTGTTTAATTTTCATTTAATCAAAAAAACATGAAAGAAATGTTTAATGATATTATTGACGAGAACGAAGAAATTATTGCCGTTCTCAAACCCAATGCCAGAAAATTCCGGTGGAATGTTGGACTTGTATTGTTTTTCAGCATCGTCGTTTTTAATACAATAGTTGCCCTTATGGTATGGGGTATCTATGAAGACGGCGGAATAACCGATATATGCTCGGTTTGGCTGACCGTCATCATCGCCGGAGGGGTTTCTCTACTCGCGATCATTAAGGTTATTTTTCTGGCTTCGCTTGCATTCCGTAAACGCTATTACGCTTATTCCAACAAACGCATTCTCATTCGCAGCGGCGTTATCGGCGTAGATTTCAGGGTTTTGGAATACAAACTTCTTGGCGCAATGACGGTAAATGTGAATGTCATTGATAAGATACTTGGCGGAAAAACAGGCAGTATTCACTTCGGCAGCGCAAGTTCCCCTATTCCTCACACGGGAATGAATGCTTTTGCTTTTAACCATGTAGAAAAACCGTACGAATTGCTGAGAGAAATCAAGAAAGCCATCGGTAAAGAGGAAAGATAGGAACAGCGCAGCGTATTGAATCTTTGAATTTTGAATCTTTGAATTTTTAAATCTTTGAATTTTATTGTTGCCGTTACCGGAGCCAGCGGTTCGATTTATGCCAAACTCCTGTTGGAAGAACTGCACCGATTCCAGTCTGATGGACAGGTGGAACAGGTTGATGTTGTTTTTTCGGAAAAGGCAAAAGAAGTATGGGCGCATGAAATTGGCGCTTCCCCTGATTTTCCGTTTGCTGTATATGATAATAATGATTTCAGCGCTTCGTTTGCTTCGGGCAGTTCACAGTATGACGTCATGCTGGTTTGCCCCTGTTCGATGGGCACGATGGGACGGATTGCCAACGGCTTGTCGGATACGCTCATTACCCGCGCCGCCGATGTGATGCTCAAAGAACGCCGCCGGTTGATTCTATCCATCCGCGAAACTCCTGTACACCTGATACATATCAACAATATGCAAATACTGGCGCAAGCCGGAGCCATCATTGCTCCGGCTTCTCCGTCGTTTTATTCGCATCCGCAAACGGTGGACGAACTTGCCATGACTGTGGTAAACAGACTATTGCAATTAGCGGGATTGAAAAAGGAAACCTACAGATGGGGAAACCCTACGTAAATTTTTTATCCTTTTTGATGATTTCGTAAGCGCCGGTCAATCGCTGAAATTGGTCTTTTGCATCTCTTCTCTGATTTTCATCAAGAAATGCTACTTTATCGGGATGATATTTATTGGCTAAAGTTCGATATGCTTTTTTGACGTCAAGAATGCTGTCGGTGCGATTAATGCCCAGAGTTGCGTAAGCCATGATCTTCTCTTTTTCCTGCACGTCTATCCATCCTATTGTCCGCTCATCGCTCACTCTCACTCGTAAATCAGTACTGATCTTTTTGAGCATCTTTTGCTCCGCATCGCTGATAATCCCGTCAATATTTGCCAGATTGTAAAGGAAATGTATGAATTGCAATTTCGACGATTGATCAAGATGGCTATTCACATAAGTACAGGCTTCATCGGTCGGGATTTTCTGTTTTCGCATTTGATTCAACAGGGCAAGCGCTTTTACGGCATCCTTATCGCCAAAGTTTTGTTTCAGAAATTGTTTTACATAATCCAATTCCGATTTCACAACCGGTCCGTCGGCTTTCATGACTGCTGCAATCAACGCCAACAGACTGGCTGCAAATTTGCCCATCGTTGGTTTTTTACCCTTTTTTTGAGAGATAATTTCAAAACTGTCAATGACCGTTCCGGCGATAAAACCCAACAAACCACCTGCAACAGCGCCAATTCCCCAGCCGTAAATACCGCTTAGCCAATAACCAAGCGCACAACCTGAAATTCCGCCAATAATTTTGAATAAATGTCTCATCCAATGTGTGGGTACACATCTTTAAGCAGCGACGCGGCACGCCGCGTCGCTGCTTAAAGTGCGGTTTATACCTTTATTTTCATCTTATAGAATGAACTCCAGACAAAGAACAGGGCAATAATAACGAATATAATGCCGATAAATGGAGCAATATTTCTGAAAGATTCCGAGATGGCGATTTCCATGGCAAGTATTCCGAATAAAGTGGTGAACTTGATGATCGGATTTAACGCTACGGAAGAAGTATCTTTAAACGGGTCGCCAACCGTATCGCCTACTACTGTAGCGTCATGGAGCGGCGTTCCTTTCATTTTCAAATCCACTTCAACTACTTTTTTGGCATTGTCCCACGAACCGCCTGCATTTGCCATGAAAACAGCCTGAAACAGTCCAAATACCGCAATGGCAATCAGATAACTGATAAATAACGCCACGGCGTTATTACCACCTATGGACGCAGGTGATGACAGGCATGCAAAAGCCAGCGCAAAGAAAAATACCGAAATAAATATGTTGAACATTCCTTTCTGAGCATATTGGGTACAAATTTTCACCACTTCGGAAGAGGCGGCTTCATCTGCTTTTTTCGGCGCATTGGGGTCTAAATTGATATGACTTTTGATGTATTCAACGGCACGATGCGCACCCGTTGTTACCGCTTGCGTAGAAGCGCCCGTAAACCAATACACAACGGCGCCTCCTAAAATAAATCCTAAAATCGTATATGGATTTAATAAATTCAAGATGGATTCGGGTTGAATACCCAACGTCTTTTCAATCATTAATATGAGCGAAAAAATCATGGTCGTAGCGCCTACAACGGCTGTTCCGATCAGTACGGGTTTTGCCGTTGCTTTAAAGGTATTTCCCGCGCCGTCATTGGCTTCCAAATAATGTTTGGATTTTTCCCAGTCGGGTTTAAAACCGAAGTCTTTTTCAATTTCCGCATCCACATCAGGAATGGTCTCTATCAGAGAAAGTTCATACACCGATTGCGCATTATCGGTAACAGGTCCGTAACTGTCAACGGCAATGGTAACAGGTCCCATGCCCAATAATCCGAAGGCAACCAAGCCAAAAGCAAAAATGGACGGATATACCATAATCTCGCTTAAACCGTGCAAACTCGCAAAATAAGCAATGAACATCAATACGAAGAATACCAATCCCTGCCAGAAAGCGGAAAAATTACCCGCCACAAATCCGGAAAGAATGGTTAAAGACGCGCCTCCTTCTTTTCCTGCATTCACCACTTCCCTGACATGCCCCGACTTGGGCGAAGTAAATATTTTGGTAAATTCGGGAATGACCGCGCCGCCAATCGTTCCGCAACTGATGATGATGGACAGTATCCACCACATATTGGGGTTGATGGGTAAATGATGCAGCATGAAATAACTTGCCACGAAAGTTACGACAATGGATAAAACGGAGGTAATCCAAACTAAACTGGTTAATGGCGCTTCGAAATCCAATTCTTCCTTTCCTTCGTATTTTACGGAACAAATGAGATTATTGATGTAAAATGCCGTAACAGACGTAATAATCATCAGAACGCGCATCACAAAAATCCAAGCCAGCAAGTTTACCTGTAATGCGGCATCTCCTACGGCTAATAAAATGAAGGATATTAGCGCAACGCCCGTAACTCCGTAAGTTTCAAAACCGTCGGCGGTGGGACCTACCGAATCGCCTGCATTATCTCCCGTACAGTCTGCAATGACGCCCGGATTACGCGGGTCGTCCTCGCCGATTTTGAAAACAACTTTCATCAAATCGGAGCCAATATCGGCAATTTTGGTAAAGATGCCTCCTGCAATTCTCAAAGCGGACGCTCCCAATGATTCACCGATGGCAAAGCCGATGAAACATGCTCCCGCCAATTCTCCGGGGAGAAGCAGCAAGATAATCAGCATCATGGTCAATTCCATCGAAATAAGCATCACGCCGATACTCATTCCCGCATTTAAAGGGATTTTCAGGAGGTTCATCGGATTTTTCTTCAACGATGCGAACGCCATGCGCGAATTTGCCAGCGTATTGATGCGAATACCAAACGCCGCTACAACATAAGATCCTAAAATTCCGATAATCGTCCAGAAAAGAATCAGTAACACGCCGCCAATTCCAAACAGGGAGTTCCCGTCATGGTCCTGCGCCAGAAAACCGAAATAGGCGGCTACGGCTGCGCCAATAAAAATGAACAACAGCGCTAAAAATTTTCCCTGTTGTTTGAGGTAAGTCGAACAGGTTTTGTAGATGACATGGGAAATATCCAACATACATTTGTGTGCGGGAAGTTTTTTGGTTTTCCGGTATTGATAAAATCCAAACAGCATACCGAGTACTGTTATTAAAAATCCCCAGTATAAAATGCTTTGTTCCTTGATGGAATCGGGAACTTTCAAATCTGCCTCACTCGCCATTGATGTTAAAGGGGTGAGAATAAGTGAACTAAAAACAAAAAGTTTAGTCAGAAAACTCTTTTTCTTACGCATGGATATAAATATTTTAAGATTAACAATTAAAAAAACGGGCGCAAGGTATAAAAAAATGGCGTCATAATAAAATTATTTTTTTATTGAAAAAACGTGTATATTTACCGTCTTGATTCCATATAAAGCAGGCTGTTCTATCGCGGCAGATACGCGGCTTACCGCATCTCTGCCGAGGAAAGTCCGGGCAACACAGGACGCCATGCTTCCTAACGGGAAGGCGCCGCGAGGCGTATGAGCGTAACAGAAAACAACCGCCTGCCTGCGGGCAGGTAAGGGTGAAAAGGCGGGGTAAGAGCCTGCCGGTTCCGCGGTGACGCCGGAAGCCGTACGCATCATGGGTTGAAAGGTCATGTACACCGTCGCTTTAGGGCTGTCCGTTCGATGACGGGGGGTAGACCGCTCGACTTCGCCGGCAACGGCGAAGCAAGATAAATGATAGAACCCGACAGAACCCGGCTTACAGGCCTGCTTTTTTTGAGTTATTTTTACCGTTTGGTAACCCATATATTTTCACAATAGGGTCTTGATTTCATTTGATCGGCGTACCTGACTGCTTCGTTCTCATCGTCAAAACCGGCAATCGATACTCTGAACAGGCTTTTACCGGCATTGATGATTTCACAGACAATACCGGCAGACTGCAATTTTTTGCCATGCTGTTCGGCTTCCAGTTGCGTACGAAAGCTGCCAACGACCAGTACATATTTGCCCTGTCCCAAACTTCCCTGCGATCGGACAACGGTTTCCGGTTGAGATTTTATTCCGGTTGTTGACGACATGACTTCAGGATTCAGGGCATTCTCATGATCAGCAGCATCGACCGGATCTTGTGAAACGTTGGGGGTATCCTTTTCCGCTTCATCGGCTTGTACGGGATTTGCACCCTCAATAGCGGTTTCCGTTATAACATTATTCGGCAAATCCATTGGGCTATCAGTATGATAAACAACAGGATAAAGAAAAAATCCGCCAACACCCATTGCAACGGCAACGAGTAATAGCAGCAAATACGAAACGCCTGTCTTCTTTTGTACATGCTTTTTTGCGGGAGAATGCGCTTTTTTTGTTGTAAATGTTTGTTGCGCAGGCAATTCTATTCTTTTCGGTTCAAAACGTCGTCGTCCTGTACTTTCACGGAAACGGGTTTTGTCGCTCGTTTCTAATACATTGACGCCATGTTTTTGCCGTTTGTTGAGATGTTTCGTATCCGGTTCATGTTGAAGCTGTTTCGGCAGTGATTGTTTTAAAAAATACTTTTCCTTGAAAATATGATATATAAACAAAAAATTGCCAATGATGTATCTTTTCCACATCCGGCGCGGTTCCATCATTAATCTGTACAGCCATTCCAGTCCATGCTCCTGCCACCAGAGCGGCGCGCGTTTCATGGTGCCCGCATAAAAGTCGAATACAGCCCCAATAGCGCAAATATGACAATTGACCTTCAATTGATTGTAATGCAGATATGCCCATTTTTCCTGTTTGGGTGCGGTCATACCAATCAGGATCAGGTCCGGATTTGCTGCATGGATTTCATCGAACATCGATTTGTTTTCCTCTTCCGTAAAATCAGGTCTATAGCGGGGCGAATACCCTATGATCCGTATATTGGTATAATCCTGGGACGCCTTTTTCATGATCAGTTCCAATACTTTTACGCTGCTGCCCAGAAAGAAACAAACTCCTCCCTTTCGATTCAATTTTTCCATCTCAAAGGTAAACAGATCCCAACCGGCAACACGTTCAACCCTGTTTTTTTTGAGCCACTTTATTGCCATTACAATACTTGCCCCATCCGGAATCAACACGTCGCTATGGGTTAGGGCTTCGGCAAACAGGGCGTCTTTTTGCGCCAGATTGTAAGAATGGGCGTTGATGGTACTGATGATTAACTTTCGATCGGGTAAAGCGTTTAATTCCGATCGATTCTTCAGGAGGCGAATATGTTTGATATGGATACTCAAGGAATGATTATTATGGTTTCATTTTCGATTTGATTGCTTCGGCTATCAGTTTTGCCCCAACGGGCGACCAGTGGGTGTCATCGGCAAAGTAAACATCTGTAGTTCCGGATGAAACGGCATTCTTCAGAATCTCGTCCGAATCAATGTAGATATATTGTTTTTCAAGGGGTTTCAAAATGTCGAAAAATACGGGCTGAGGGTATCTTTCCCTGTCCTCGATGTAATCATAATATACACTGTATTTATCGGGCGCGGGAAGAACGATTAATTTACTTCCTTTCTCTGCAACTAAAGCCGAAAGATGATTCAATACGTCATTTATTCTGCTTACTGCTGCAATGTCGCTATTCATTGGAAGATTTCTGACGTCCATTACAAAAACCAGTATTTCGTTTTCATGTTTAGAAGAGAAAACGGGTTTCACAGATTCAAAGCGATATACTCCGGAAACAGAACCTTCCATAAAATTACGCAATATGTTAATAACAAAATATTTAACAATAGCATTGTTCACTGGAATGTTTTTCTTAAATTTAGCAGATTGCCTTTTTTCTACCTGAACAATATCTTTTACAAAAATCCGGTTATCCGGGTTCAGGTCGGCACGGGCGGCAAACTCCCTTTCACAGGATTCAAGTACCACATAATCAATGTGTATCTTATCGAAAAAATCGCCATTGACTAATGAATACAGGGTTTCAACAGGATTATTGCTGCGTATATCACTCTTGATATCGAAGAATAATACTGATATCGAATCATTCCCGGCAATATAGTTGGTAAAACTGATACTTTCCATTTCTGAATATGAATCGCCAATGACCAGAACCGAATACTTCGGTTTCAGACAGGTATCAATCGAAGACAGGTCTTGATAATGCAGAGGATTTTGAAATTCGTTCCTGAATTGTTCCCGATAGTTATCTTCTCTGTGAAAATACCCAGCCCGAAACAAATCTCCCTGATCAGTAGAATATAAGCGGGAAATAATGAGATATAGAAAAATAAACGGGGATAAGAAAACGATACTTTTAACAATAAACTTCCGCATCATTTAAAATTGAAAATAAATAAACTGTTGTTCCTGCCCTGAAAACCAGATAATTGCCACAATGATTGCATAATACATCATATAACGTGTCGGACTTTTCCATTCGAGACCTATTTTTTCAAGAGCATACTGATTCTCTCTTCCAATCCATTCTACAATCATAAACAACCCGAGCATTAGAGTTGTAAGCAAATCATTCGCGCTTCCAAAACAGGGAACGGTAAATAATGATGATGAAAATATTTGACCGAGATATGACCATGCATGTGTAATATTGTCCGCTCTAAAAAATATCCAGGCAAAACCGACCAAAACAAAAGTCGTTGTCATCTGGATAAATTCTTTAATAGAAGGAATTATCCGTCCTTTAGCCACTGTTTCCAAATTTTTGCGGTTATTGTTGGTCAGCAAAAGCGGCAAAAAGAATACGGCATGTAATGCTCCCCATGCAATAAACGTCCAGTTAGCGCCATGCCAGAATCCGCTGACAAGGAAAATGATAAATGTATTGCGCACTTTTTTGATGGTACTGCACCGGCTTCCTCCTAAAGGGATGTACAGATAATCGCGGAACCAGGTAGTAAGCGAGATATGCCACCGCCGCCAAAACTCTGCAATGTCGCGCGAAAAATAGGGAAAAGCGAAGTTCCTCATGGCATTAATACCGAACAGGCGAGCGGTACCGATAGCAATATCCGAATAACCTGAAAAGTCGCCATATATCTGAAAAGCAAAAAACAATACGCCCAAAACCAATGTGCTTCCGGAAAGATCGGCAGAATTGCTGAAAATGGTATTGGCGATGTTTGCACAATTATCGGCAATCACCACTTTTTTAAATAGCCCCCACAAGATTTGCCGCAGTCCGTCGACAGATTTTTCGTAATCGAAAACCCGCCGAAAGTTGAATTGATGAAGCAGCGAGGTCGCACGTTCTATCGGTCCGGCAACTAATAACGGGAAAAAAGCAATGTATGCAAAAAAGGCGACCGCATCTTTTGCCGGTTCAACTTTTTTGCGGTAAACATCAATGGTATAACTTAATGCCTGAAAAGTGTAAAAACTGATCCCCACCGGTAAAATGATTTTCAAACTGTGTATGGACATGTTTTTTCCCAATAGAGAAAAAGCGTCTGCAAAATTTTGAATAAAAAAATTATAATATTTGAAAAAGCATAAAATCAATAAATTCAGGACAATGTTTCCCGCAGTGATAGCTACCGACCATTGTCGTAATTTTGTTTCGTTCTGTATTTTGTTTCTTGCATGGGTTATCCATAAACCGCTTCCCCAACTGCACAAACTTGTAATGGTGATCAGGATCAGAAATTTCCAATCCCACCAACCGTAAAAAACATACGATGCAACCACAACGAACAGATTCTGCAATCGCAAATTGCGGTTGAAAACATACCAATAAAGTAAAAAGACTATTGGTACAAAAATGGCAAAATCAAGTGTATTGAAAAGCATTATTTATTGATAATATGTTCATATAATACCATCATTTGTTTTGTTTTATTTTCCCAGGACAATTCCTGTTGGCGCAGAATACAGTTTTGGGACATTTCAACCAATACTTCCCTGTGATGATAAAGATAATCTATTTTTTCAGCAAATTCATCTACAGACTGTTTTGGGTGTGATAATTTTATCTTTATTCCCACCTTTTCATTCACCGAATCGCCTTGTCCGCAACAGTCGAAACAAACTACCGGCAGGCAATTACTGATCGCTTCAAGTATTACATGGGGCGTGCCTTCTGCAATGCTCGTAAAGAAAAGAACATCGGATTTTTGCATGATATCCTGTACTGAAGCATGTGCGATATTTCCATGCCATACACATACATCGTTGATGTTTAATGCGTTTGCCAATTGTTTGTAATATTTTACATCTTTCTCATTTCCGGAACCGACAATGTGGAATTTTAAATTTTTCAAATGGTTTAATTTAGAGACTGTTCGCAATGCCAAGTCTAATTTTTTGGTGTACAGAAACCTGCCGATCCAAACAATATGAAACATCCCGTCAGTTTGATACATCTTGTTGGCGCCGGCGTCATTGATATAGCAACCTGTTTCGTTAAGAAGGATCGCCTTTTTTTTATGGTGCCGTTCTATTTTTTTTACGCTTTCGCCGGTAGCGCCAATAATCAGAGAAGCCCGCTGCAATGCTCTTTTCACGCGAGGATGAAATTTAACCTGTATCACGTTAAGCAGCGATTTTGTTGAAGCAATGATCTTTGTTTTTCCATTTTTCGATGAAATATAATTCAATGGAATATCCATTAATCCGCCAACAGGTCCCCAAACAAATGGAATATGTGTAATTTTCCACAAATATCCCGGTTCTCTGAACCCAATCATATTCAATTGATGTATGACATCAATATGGTTATTGGCAATAATATCCAAAGCCATTTTACAGGTTATTTTTTGCCATTTTTTGTAATAATAATAAAACTTCCAATTTCCCTGGTTCCAACACATTTCCCGTACTTTCACAGGAACGGGGTTGTAATAAAAGTGCATGTTTTTCCCCTGCGGAAGCGATGGTAATACAGCCTCTATACGATCACGAAATTCACCTTCCGTGATAATATGTAATTCACAATGACGGGCTAAATTGACGCACCAGTTCCAAGCCATTCCGGGTTCGGAGCCCATCCCGGGCGAACAGGCATAAGCGTTGATAAGTATTGATAACATGTTTTATTATAATAATAGAGGCTTGATAAATCTGTTATAACCCAAGATTAAAGGAGTAATGACCAGAATTGTTGTCACAGAAATCAAAATACAAAACCAGAAATTTTCCCTGACCAATCCGGTTTCCCAACCTGAAAATTTTGCAAATAGAAATATCACAGCCCTGTACGTTTGTTCCTGAAATGCAAATATAACCAATGAATTGATACCGAGAAATTCTAACAATTTATTTTTCTTTATAATGAGCGATAAGGAAAGGTATAACATGATACCAATTATCGCTATAGGAACATAGAAATAATAATTGATATTTAAACTTGCCAGATCAGCAAATGTATAGTCTAAAAGAAGAATTTGCAATGTTCCGCATACGGCAATAATGATGATGAAATATGTCCATGAGATATTTTCTAAATAACTCATTTTATTCTTTAAGCAATGACCTGTTCCATAAAAAACACAAGCAAACAGGGCTGCATTAGCTCCCCAGGGAAGCCATGAAATTCCGAATTGCAGCAACAGAATACCCAGCAAAAAAGAACCCTGCAGAATAAATGTCCTTCCCAAAACTGCAGGAATTTTACATATCCAGAAATATAATATTTCGGTGGTGAACAGACATGGCAAAAACCATAAAGCGCCATTGAAAAACATGTATTTCATATTGTATGTTCCATAGAACAACCCCAACAACTGGCTTCCGGGGGAAACGCCTCCTCTTATTTTTCTTTCAATAGCAAGCCAATATAGAAAAGTAATCAAATAGAAAAAACAGTATGGAACCATTAACGATTTGAATTTTTTCACGAAAAATTGCCGGAAGTTTTTATATTTTTCAGGAGCAAATAATAATCCTGAAATAAAAAAGAATATAGGGATGTGAAACCCTAAGATATATGTCCGTATCTCCATAATATGGGTAACGTGACCAAACACAACAAAAAAGATAGCAATGCCCCGTAATGCATCAAGATAATTCTTCCTGTGTATCATTTAGAATTAAGATTTAAAAAGTTAAGATGTTTTTCTTTTTCGATGACAGTCGAAAACCGGTCTTTAATCTTTTTAGCCGGTACTCCGCCCCATACTTCGCAAGGCGGGACATCCTTAGTTACCACTGCCCCTGCCGTAATTACAGAACCCCTGCCAACAGTTACCCCGGCAATGATGGTAGAATTGTGTCCTATCCAGACGTCATCCTCAATGACGGTACATTGATCATTTTTGCGTTCCCCATTCCATATATATTGTCCCGCGATGTCGAAAGCATGGTCGTTTTTCCCAACAATGCACACTCGTCCGGCAAGTAAGATGTTATTCCCAAATATTGTTTCGGTGGAGATATTGCAATAAGGTCCGAATTGAACATTATGACCCATAGTTATCTTACGCTTAGCAAATGAAGTATGAGCCATTACTCTTACAAAACCGTCATATTTGACCCATGGATATTTGATGTGGAATAAATACCAGGTACGCAGAATATTGAAGTAATAACGCAGGATAAAACTATAGCGTCCAAATCCCTTGGGCATATTTGAATATTCGATTTTCATGAGTTGATAAAGTCTTTAAGTTCATTGATATTAACAGAAAACGATGCTTTCATTTTACTGTTTTTTATATCAATATCATCCAATGGTTTGATTTTTTCTAAAGTTTGTAATAATGCTTTTTCCAGACTATGAGCGTCATTGGTTTTGAAAATTGCCCCGTTGGTTTTATCGATCAAACAGGATGAACCGACACTGTCGCTTGCAATTACTTCGCAACCGGCTACTAACGCTTCATTAACTACGGCTCCGAAAGGTTCGTGCCGGCTTGGAAGCGCCAATATCTGTCCGATGTTATACCATGCAAACAACTCTCTACTGTTTAATTGACCAACAAAATGGACAACATCAGTGAGATTGCAGGATACGGAATATTCTTTCAAATCCTTTTTCAACGCTCCATCTCCAATAAAAACCAGATGTAAATCGGTGTGTTGGTTGTGTAGCCTTGCGAACACTTCTAATAACAAATCAGGCGCTTTTGCTTTAATTAAACGTCCAATGAAAAGAATTAACTTTTTGCCTCGGAATAGATACTGTTCATTCATGCGTATGGATAGCGGTAGCGCATCGCGGAGTTTTTCTCTCAATACTTCTTCGTCCTGTATGATCGGTAAATAATGATATTGACAGTGATATTTAGTGTATTCCTGCGCCAAATAATCTTTTACCTGAGGATTTACCACAATTAATCCATTGGCGCGACTGATGACAAAGGTTCGCAATAACTTACGCAACCATTGGTATGATGTTGCCATGTTTGGCGAGTCGTCAATGGTTACAAACAGACGATAACGGTACGCTGATTTCAAAAAAATAGCAACTAATGTATTAATACCCAATTCATGAGCAAGTACAATATCCGGTTTGAAATTTTTAATTACTTTATAATAGATGGAAGAAATCAGATGTCTGCCAACGATAAGTCCCTTAGAATAATAGCGGTACGAAAATTTGGCTTGCTGATTTACTGTTTGCAAATCATAACCAAGGGTAGCCAATTCCTTATCGCCTCCGGTTAGCAAAACATTGATATCGAATATTCTGGATAAACTGTTATACAAGTCAATCCTGTAAGGCGCAAGATAAGGATGGAAGATCAACACTTTTTTCTTTTGCATCAGTTCATTTTTTGAAATATACCGTCCGGCGGCTGACACTGTACGTTCTGCGGGTTACTGCTGTTCATGTTTGCACGGCACTTTCTGCGGTGTTACTGCTGCCGTTGCGCAAAACCGCTTGTTAGGTGCTGGCATTGAACTTCGTTTTTC
>Ga0082212_10007863_pt1 | contig 14018 bp, 14 predicted proteins | sample TergutNt197P3_FD_71548 | JGI IMG/M metagenome (GOLD analysis project Ga0082212, IMG submission 71548) | Neocapritermes taracua P3 segment gut microbial communities from Petit-Saut dam, French Guiana - Nt197 P3 | ecosystem: Host-associated > Arthropoda: Insects > Digestive system > Gut ... | reverse complement strand
CTCCTCTCGCCGTTGTCCAAAAGTGCTGCCCTCTGCCAAACCACGCCTTATGCGGTGTGTACCATTGCCACTCCTGCTCTATGTCCAAACCGGGCAGAGCGTCAAAAAACGCCTCATAGGCGGCATAACTGCCGCCCAAGATTTGTTCCAGTAAGTAACTTGTCGGGGTGACACTGAAGTCTCTCAAGCGCAGGTTTTCGTTGTGATTCATTTTTTCGCTCCAATCATATTAGCCATATGCCTCCATGCGGCATGTAACCGGCATCTTACAACCGTATTTTTCAGATAACGCATAAACGTCAATGATGTCCTTCAGCGCGGGAGTATATCCCATTTTAAAACGAAACAGCCACTCCGTCGCGATAAAATGAATATAAATCTATGCTACAGTTCGATCTCCTGTCCCGGCTCGATTATCAGCTTGTTCGGCGCATCCCATGCCTCGGCTCTTTCTCGGTCAAACAACGCGCCCGGTTTGATATGGATAATGATATTGTGCTTTGCCCCGATCAAGCGGGCGCACTCGGCAGCTTCCTCCAAATCCATGTTATAAATGCCATCGCCGCAGAGAATGGCATAGTCGAGGCTCATATCCGCGAAAGTCTCCATCTGCTTTGTCTTGGACGTGTCGCAGCTGGCGTAAATCTTCACACCGTCGATGGTGATAATGAAGCCTACGCATTGCGTGTTATCGTGGTTTTTGTTATGCGCCTCGACAGCGCGAGCCGTCACGCTGTCGTCATCGTCTAGATGGAGCGTCATGTGGCAACCCGCTTCAATAGCCTCTTCGTTCGTAAAAATAACGCAATTCTTTTTTTGCGGCGCCAGTTCGATCTTGTTATGATCGTCATGTTGATGGGAAACAAGGATGATGTCGGCGGGAATGTCATAGCCGCCGCCGGCATAAGGGTCAACGTAGATAACAAGCCCGTTGTTTGATGTCAGGCGAAATGACCCATGGCCTTGATAGTAAAGTTTCGGCATAATAAATCGCTCCTTTGGTTTTTCTTGAAAAACGTCATTTTGGCGTTTTTCACTATTCTGTATATTCTTTATATTTATCATATCTCACATATGCCTACCACATTATAGCAAATGTAATGGCAGATATCAAGGTTTTTTGGCTTTTAATGCCAACCCGCACGCCTCATTTGTTATTTTAAGTGCGATTATTTATACTCCGTACAAAATAGGCAAGTAGCTCATATCTGAACCCTTGCCTATTTCACAGCTTCTATATAAAATATTGAGCGCTACAATACATTAGTAAAGCTTCCCGGCAAAGAAATCCTCCTGCACTGTATTCAAAGCCTCGCCAAAACGCTGGAAGTGGACTATTTCTCTCTCGCGCAGCCAGCGCAAAACATCGGTAACACAGGGGTCGTCACTTAAGTTGATCAGATTATTATAAGTAGCCCGTGCCTTTTGTTCAGCCGCCATATCCTCAGTCAAATCAGCAATAGGGTCGCCCTTGCTCTGAATATAGGTTACGGTAAAGGGGTTACCGGTGGCATCCACATAAAAAAGTGCCCGCTCATGATCGGCATATTGGCCGCTAAGCCCCGCCGCCTCAATTTGAGAGAGAGGAGCATCTTTGATCAGCCTATATACCAGGGCGCCTATCATTTCCATGTGGGCCATCTCTTCTGTTCCCAGATCGTGTACATAAATGTAGCATATTTCCCGAGCCGTTATTACCCTCATTTTCTGTTATAACCTCGGGAATATTTATTGCCTTAACAGCTTGCGATACGGTATAACTCCATTTATACGGCAGCAGATTCAAATAGACATCAATGTGGTCTTTATCATGGACAATCATGCGGTCTAACAGGTTTCGATAGAATTCCTCATCAAGAGCCATACCTTCCACAATCTCATTAACGGCAACAGTAATGTCAGCTAACAACTCTTGCTGTGCTTTTAGGATAACACCCTGTTTTTCAATACTATTGATAAGTTCGTTTAGCTCATCAATTTCTGTATCACATTTTGCCCTTGCAGCAACAAACTCCTCGCGGCCAATATCTTTACTTATGTAAAGCTCCAGCAGGCGGGCCTTCTTTTCTTCTGCTTCAGTAATCCGTTCCCGCAGCTTTTCAGTATCGGTAGCCGCCATATCACGAGAAACCACAGCTTCTATCACATTCAGCATATTTTTCGCGATAGTCTTCTTTTCCAATTCCAAACTATTTGCCACGAGATGCATAATATGCAAGGCATCCTCATCTCTGATGCTTTCAGTAGAACAGCCCATATGATTGCCGGCTTTATCAACCTGGGGCCGGCCATATTTTGCCCCCTCTAAACAGCGCCAAGATTTATAGGTGCTGCCATCCTGGCGTTTTCTGTACCTTGCTACATAGGTGCTATTGCATTTTCCGCATTTGATTTTTCCGGAAAAGCAGTAACGGTTACTATGTTTTGCCTTGCCCGCAGGGGAAAGGGAACGGCTATCCAATAGACGATTGGCAGCATCAAATACCTCCCGGCTGACAATCGGCTCATGATGGTCTTTTATGATCACAAATTTTTCTTCACCCTTGTTATACTTCTTTTCATGGGATAAATAGTCCGGCGTAAATGTCTTTTTTTGCACAAGGTCGCCCGCGTATTTCTCGTTCCGGATTGTTTTATAGATAACGGTATTGGTCCATTTGGTATTGCCGGTAATGGTTTTATAACCGGCTTCCTGAAGTTCGCGAGCGATGGTATGCGAGCCCTTACCCTCTTGGACAAACTTTTGAAAAATCAACCGCACGATTTTGGCGCCGTCCTCATTAATATACATCTTACCGCCCCGGACATCGTATCCAAGCATATCCCTACCAAAAACCACGCCCTCTTCCATACGGCGTTTTTGCCCCCATTTTACCCGTTCGCTGGTCTTTCTGCTCTCCTCCTGAGCAATTGATGACATTATAGTTAAGCGCAACTCAGCATCAGGGTCAAGTGTGTTAATATTATCACTCAAAAAGATAACGCCGACTCCGTGCTTTTTTAAATCACGAGTATAATATATGCTATCAAGAGTGTTTCTGGCAAAGCGAGAAATCTCTTTGGTAATTATCAAGTCAAAATTGCCCTGCTTGGCACAGGAAATCATCCGGTTAAAGGCTTTGCGCTTTTTAGTATTGGTGCCGGAAATACCCTCATCAGCAAAAATCTCAAATAGTTCCCAGTCAGGCATACGTTCGATATATTCCCGAAAATATTTTTGCTGGCTATCAAAGGAATTAGCCTGGTCCTCTTTGTCCGTAGATACACGGCAATAGGCCGCAACTCGTTTCTTCGCTTCCACAAGCAACTGTTCCTGGTTCATTCTTTCATATTTGTTCATGTTAATTCTCCTTTCTCAACAGGCAAGCTGCTGTAATTATTATAAAAGACGGAAGAGAAGAAGTCTAATGTGCAAATCATGATATTTTTTTCCGCTGGATTCGCTATAACGCCTGATCCCCATGTTTCCGTATTGCTTGATGAGGCACACCTGCCCATTGTTGGGCGGTTGCAATCCCTGCCTGAGCGTTTATCTTATTCTAATCGCCAGCATCCCCATTGAGATGGGGTTTGTAAATTTCGTGGAAAACCTTTTTTATCCACCACAGCAATCCCTCCCGAGAATATTGTCACTTACATGAGTGCTCTGAGAGAGCTTGGATATATTACATGAGGTGGGGGTAAATGGTGAAATTATAGATAATTTGAGTATTGCGGAAAATATATAAATATGTTATATTATGGCTATAATGTGTAGTTGAGGTGATTGCAATTAATATACTTGTTATCGGAAACGGATTTGATATTGCACATGGATTACCAACAAGATATGAAGACTTCTTAAGTTTTCTAGGAAATTGGGAAAAAGGGCAAAACAATCATGCAAAAAGCAATCATGTAAAAAATGAAGATGAGTATGTCGCATTAATAAAATCTTTAGGAAATACAGGTTATGCAGGGATCCTAATTAATCGCTTTTTTAAGGAGCATGGATTGCCTATGCATGAATATGCATGCGGATCTCAATATAGACCTCAATATAAAGCTTCAGATGGGTATGGAGATTCTGAGTATCTAAAAAAATTATGCATGGGTGATATCGAATACAGATATGAAGACCTAATAAAACGGAGGTATATATTTCGGCCTACCATAGATGATCTTAGTGAGTATTTTCATAATTCTAATGACGAGGTATTTCAAATAAGATGGGAAAGCATAAGGAAAATACTGAAAGCTTAATATACAGATGGCTTTTACATTTCAATGAGCCATGTATATGGCAATATAGTTATACATACCGCCGGGATTTTATTTCCCAGCAGTTTTTGCCCAATTAGCCCTTGTTGCCCGGTTTTACTTCGTTTTTTTATAAACCCCACATTCCTTTGGCTTTCGTTGAAGCTAAGGACAACAACCATTCCGCCAGTGGTGGTATGCAACAAAATTGGATTAACTGAGCCGTCCTGCGTGTGGATATGTGTTTTTAATAATATTGAATTGGGGAGAAATGATTATGAATAAAATAGCAACTTTCACGGATTCAAATAATGACGAATTAAACCGTATAAAAACGGAATTGGCAAAAATTAAGCAGCGTTTCGGACTTGATAAGCAGGAGGATTTTTTGAAGGCTCACGTTAATATCACGCTGAAAGAATTTGCCACAATGTTGCACGGCAGAGATTGTCAACCTAATTTGACGCCTGATGAGCGGTTACTTGCCGAGCAAAAGGGTTTTGTAGTCGTGTACGGCGATTCGGATGACCGTGTGGAATTTGACGGTGCGATAAAAGCGGAAGGTCACACCAACCCGCTTGTCAAAGGTTATCCGGCAGGGGTGCTGGCGTTATCGAAAGACGGGATACTGCTTGATGAAGAAAGCGATTTGTACGCAGAGTATGTTAAAGAAAACCGCAATATAATCAATGTTTTCTATTGCAGCAAGGACGGATTGAACTGGGCGTTTGAGTCCAGTATTCCTCATGAATCATTTTTAACATACGACGGCGTCTATGACGAAGAATTTGCTGATTTCGACAATAGCTTCGCACGCTGCATGGTGTTTGAGGTATCGGCACTAAAATGAAAGAAGAAATCTATATACGGGAGTTGTCTACTTGAAGGGAAGTGCAAAAATTATGAAAAAACTGGATTTAAAAAAAGCGGCTGATGAATTTGAAATGATAAGCGATGAACACCAGCTTTTTTATAACGTCAAGACTGGTGAGTTTGACTTCTACATTGATCCCATGTACTCCGGTATTGAGTGTGATGCGGAAAAATTCGTGGACGATGAATGGATTGCCGCGCCGAGCCAGCGTGACATCCGTGAATATGACATTATGGCAGATTTCGCAAACACCGTAACTGACCCACACAAAAATGAATTGTTGTCTGTCGCGTTGGAAGGTCGAGGTGCATTCCGGCGGTTTAAGGACACACTACACCGAGTCAGCTTGACCGAGGAGTGGTACACTTTTAAGCATAACGCATACATCGAAATTGCACGGGAATGGTGCGAAGAAAATGGCATTGAGTATCGGTAAGCCCGATATTTGGATGGCTAAGCGGATTAAGGAGAGTTTCTAATGGCAAAAGCAAAGCTAATCACAGACGCACAAATTAAAAAAGCAATCAAGGACTGTGAGCGTGACGAGTGCGTTGAAATTATACTTGAAGTTGTGCAATCTTGCCCACAGGCGAGAGAGTTACTCACGTTAAAATTTACCGAAAATCAAAATGACATCCTTGAAAAATACAAACAAAAAGTGAAATATGAGTTTTATCCTCCGCGAGGTTTTGGAAGGCTAAATCTGCGTGAAGCCAAAAAAGCGATTTCCGACTTCAAGAAGCTCTGCCCGGATAAAAATATGGTAATTGACCTTATGCTGTTCTATGTCGAAAATTGCGTGGAATTTACTAACACTACAACGAAAAATTTCCCTATTGACATTTGACAGAAAATGTGCTACTCTTGAAAAGGAATAATATAGCAAGCCGAAAGTCAGGGTAGCACAATGGCATTTCAGTATGACAAGACACCGCTAACGGGAGAGTTAAGCGAATATCATGGAACTGTGCGGTTCCACAAGGTGGATGAAACAAAATACGAGGTCTTTTGGAATGAGCTGGTCAAAGAGTACCACTATTTAGGATACGAAGGCCAAATGGGAGCGCGAGTAAAATATATAATCACGCTCGGTAGGCAGATAGTCGGTGCAATCAGTTTCTGTTCAGGGGCATATAAGCTTGGGCCAAGGGACGAGTATATTGGTTGGGATGAAAGCACGAGGCTCTCGAAGCTGCAACACGTACTTTCAAATAATCGGTTTTTGATACTTCCATGGATTCGCGTTCGTAACTTAGCATCCCACATACTGGCAAAGATCCTCCGGCAACTCCGGGAAGACTGGGAGAAACAGTACGAGGTAACACCGTACATGGTCGAAACATTTGTAGACAGGGAAAAATATCTGGGAACCTGCTATATCGCAGCAAACTGGATATATCTTGGGGTAACCAAGGGATACAGCCGCCAAAGGAACACATTTGTATACCATGGCCACAAGAAGGATATATATGTCTATATAATGGATCGCACATTCGCCCGTGAGTTCCGGCCTGACTTGAAGAGGCTGCGCAATGGACGGGAGGAGCTTGAGGCAATGATAAATGGGATTCCAACCTGGTCGCCATCAATACTGAAGCAAATGGGTATCATCGGTGATGTAACTGATCGAATCCACCAGAGTTTTGCGGCACATTTAGAAAGGTATATGGGCTACCTCGGTAGTAAGGAAAACCGTGTACACTTCGTTGCGATGGAGAAGGGTTTGCTCAGCGATTTGGAAAGGAAGTCAACAGAGCCCATAGCCATTGCATATGAGGGGATTGATAAAGTTCGCAACCTTATGAACTTCATGTCGTCTAACAAGTGGGATAACGACGGGATGTATGAGGAATATCGCCAGGAGGTTTCCGAGCTTCTTGCATACGATGGTGGGATGATTACTTTGGACGAGACGGACTTTCCGAAAAAAGGACACAATTCAGTCGGCGTTGCCAGACAGTACTGTGGGCGACTTGGGAAGGTGGATAACTGCCAAGCATCTGTAATGGCTGGATACGCCGGACAGCAAGGATATGCGTTGATAGATTACGAACTCTATATGCCGGAATTCTGGTTTGAAAGTGGTCATGCCAAGCTTTACAAAAAATGCAAGGTGCCCTCAAGCCTGGAGTTTCGAACTAAAAATGCAATTGCTTCGGAAATGATAAGCAAGGCAGTTACTTCAGGTCTTTTCCCGGCAAAGTATCTAGGTGCCGACAGCGCATTTGGCAGCGACAGTGCATTTCTTGATTCTTTGCCCGACGGGTTAATATATTTTGTTGATGTCAAGGGCAACTGCATGGTTTTTAGAGAGCGTCCGGAATTGTCTATACCGCCATATATCGGCAAAGGGAGGAAACCAACGAGGGAAGTGGTGGAATTCTCATCGTGTACGGTGAAGGAGATAGCAGAGGATGAAACTTTGCCTTGGAACGACGTAGTGCTTGACATTGGTGCAAAAGGGCCGATAATAACCAACGACAAGTATCTGCGGGTAGTGGAGGTTCGCAACGGAAAGCCTGGAAAAGACGTCTGGCTATATATTCGCAAGTTGGCTGACGGAAAAATAAAGTATGCCCTTTGCAATGAGTCGCCTAATGCATCAGCTGAGGATTTACGCAGGCCCGCCTTGATGCGATGGGCAATTGAGCAATGCTTTAAAGAATGTAAGAAATACTTCGGCATGGATCACTACGAATTAAGATCCTGGGACGGATGGCGTAGGCATATACTCCTTTGCCACATAGCCCATCTGTACGTTATAAAGCTCAGGATGGAGTTCAACTGCAATATACAATCAAGAGGCCCTGCACCATATATTTATGATCCCGTACCACTTGACGACTACCTTAAGGCTACTGAAAGCCTTATACGGATGGAAGACATTAAGCATCCGAACATTTCAGAAATCCTCAATCGCCCCCAACAGGTGCTGACAGTCGGCCTTGTTCAAAAGATAATTTCTACAGCATTCCCAAAATTTGGCTTGTTACTAGAAGAACTAAATTATTACCTTTATACCTCGGCTAAAGCATTCGAGTCACATACAAAAAGCACTTTAGAGAAAGCCTTTGCTGAGAATTATGGGTATATCCCTGATTTTGGATAAAAGTTTTAGAGGAGAAAATTTTTCGTTGTAGTGCTAACGATTACGGCGATATTAACGAAACGTTTTATTGCAGTGCCGAAAGTGTATATAGCCAAGTTGTAAAAGATATTAACAACGCTGGAATATCAGCATATCAAAAGTATGCTGACCGGCTGGAAGCTGTCGTTAACAATAGCTCCGGCATCGGTTGGGGATTCCATGATTGTTTACGGGATATATACAGTGAACTTGAGAGGTAACTAACCGGGCGGTGCCGCACAAATGACCATTAAAGAGTTAAAATAAGCATACACTACTTGAAGGGACGAATACTATGGAGAATATAGACACCGCCGCAACCCTGACAGCAAGTAACTTGCAACAAAGTAAAGCCCCCATTATCGGATTCATCCTTATGCTTGTTGGTCCTGTTATTCTGATGATAGCCGGTTTTCTTACAGAAAAAATCGGCTATGTTCCCGAAATAGTTGCAAACATTATCGCTTGGACGGCAATGACTCTCCCGGGAATCGGAGCAGTTATCAGCATCGTCATGCTCTTTAAATGGAAAATAATGGGCAACTTGGGGCGTGCATTAGCACTTGTCACCGTCATTATGTGCAATCCCTTCTTTTATTTTGCCTACTTTGTTATGTGCGGCATTGCAAGCAGCACCCTGGCTGGATTATCATGGATGTAAAATCCGGTACACACCTCATGTTGCGGCTTATCCTGACGGCGGGACTTGTTGCTATCTATGGTTACATCGTATATGCTTTAGAATACTGGAAGCAACTCGGCGCAGTTGATAATATCACAGGTGCGGCGCCGCTGATATTGCTTACCGGTGTCATTGCATTTTTGACTGCGCTAATTTGGAAAAACAATAAGAACCTGGGAACCTCAACTATAGTCCTTTCGGTTATGACTGTGATTTGGGCATTACTATTCATTCCCGCATTGACAGGAAATTGGTATCCCTTGGCGAAAATACCTACCCCGGACGGAAGTATGCCCGACCTTTCCCTTTATGAACCTTTCGCCGAAAATACTTGGGCAGCAAAACTACCGGTTACAGCTTCGCTCACTATCTCAGAGGACTTACCAACGCTTGACGGTGCAACCGCCCTCTACCCCGTTTATGCCGCTTTTGTTAACGCAGTATACGACAAAGAGAATTACACCTCCGACATCGCACTGTGTACTAATACGCAAAACGCTTATCAACGAATTATTACCGGCGATTGTGATATCATCTTCGTTGCCGGAGCATCCGAAAAACAGAAACAGGCGGCTATTGCCGCTGGATGCGAGTTGGTGTTTACACCTATCGGGAAAGAGGCGTTTGTGTTCCTCGTTGGTAAGGAAAACCCGATAGATGAGCTATCGCACCAACAGTTAAAAAACATATATTCCGGCAAGACGGCATATTGGCGTACTTTGGGATGGAAAGACGGCGGAAAAATTATAGCTTTCCAGCGCCCGGAAGGCAGCGGGAGCCAGACCGGGCTGCAAAACATCATGGGCGGCCTGCCGCTTCAGAAGCCGCAACCGCTACCAGACGACAGCTTAATTGGAACCGGCAGCATGATGAAGCAGATATCTGTCAAATGGCAAGGAACTCAGCCGGCTATCGGATATTCATATAGATATTACGCTACAACCATGTACGGGAACCCTAACACAAAAATGCTGGCAATAGATGGAATTTATCCGTCAAACGAAACGATTGCAAACGAGAGCTACCTGTTTACTAATAATTTCTATGCTGTCACCAACGGACAGCCAACAAAAAACGCAAAGCTGCTGATAGATTGGATTTTAACGGGTGAAGGGCAATACTTAATCGAACAGACGGGATATGTACCATTGAAATAAAAATATTTCATTGTCGCTCCAGCTCTTCTATGCATTGTTCGTATTGGAGTTGGCTAAGTAAATTTCTTTTTAGTAATGCTTGAAGGATGGATCGCTGATAATGGAGGATAAAATCGGCGTGATTCTTGGTATCTATTTTGGGAAGCGAATCGCCTGCATAAACAAATTTACGTTCTTTCCGCAAATCACGCCACCTCCCTTTGAGTATCCCTTAATTATTTATGATGAAAGCCTTTGTCCGTATGCCTTTGACCCTGAACATGGCATAAAAGGCCCGGAAATGAAGAAAACCACCTGTTCTTTTTGAAACAGGTGGCTCCCTCAGGTATTTGACAGTTACAAAATTGAGTGCTGATAAGCTTCCTTGTTTGTCAGTTCCCCATATCTCATTCGCCTTGACATCATACTTCACCCCCGAGAAATGGAATAGCACCGTAACGCCCCTGCAAATAGCCTTTGAGAATATTTTCATCCTTCCGTACCGAAAAATCCCATAGCGAAAATAATTCGGTAGCCAGTGTTTTAGAGTCCTTGTCAGCAAACCAAATCTGGTCACGCCGCAACAAAGATAAATCTAGTAGCATGGTATCATGAGTTGTGAAAACCAATTGGGCATGATTTTTATTGATCTCCGGATTCTGCATCATCTCTACCAGACGCCGGGTCAGCAGCGGGTGCATACTGGCTTCCAGCTCATCGATAAACAAGATCCCGCCTTTTTCTAAAGATTGGATCCAGGGCCCGATACGGGAAAAGAACCGCTGTGTTCCTTTGGATTCATGCGCATATGCCAATTCGTGCTTATGTCTTTTGCCGTCTATCTCCGTTTCGTGGATCATCCGCACAAAGGTCTTTTTTTGTTCTCCTTCCCCTTGCTTTACCGTATCAATTCCTACGATCCCCAAATCAGCGTTTTGCAGCTCAACTAGCACGCTGGTCGATAAATCACTGTTCTCATCCCAAAGACGGTTAGTGACCTCCGGCGTGTTTTGATCGTCATAGGGCAGTAGCTTTTCTGTGAACCACTTGTATGCCTGTTCCGTTTGAGGGGCGTTCCACTCATTGGAAGACACCAGATAAAGACGGTTTGCGGGAGTGCGTTTCGCGAGAACTGTTTGCTCTTTCTCATTGTCCCGGAAGGTATAGTTATCGTTTTCGCGGGAAAATATTAAGGCCTCGCGGCCGCGGGGCCAATGGTATAAATCTTCTGAAAGAATTTCTTTCTCATTATGAGAGAAGCTGTAGGCGTACTTAATACCGTCATAAAAGAAGATCATTCCATATTCTGTTGGGGAGGCCTTTGTATCTTTATCAAAAGCAAAGGGATCAAATGGCAGAGGTTTATCCTTTAAAAGCTGCGCATTCTCACCGGTAATCATGCTTTGCATGGTTTGCATTGCCAACAGGATATTACTTTTCCCCGCTGAATTGGCACCGTAAATAACGGCGACAGGCAGCAAACGCCTGGTATTATCAGCGGCAATCAAATCACTTTCATGAGAAGTGTCCGTTCCTGCCAGAAGACTGATGGTATTTTTTTCTTTAAGAGAACGGAAATTGGTTACGTTAAATTCAACAAGCATATTATCAGCTCCTTCTGCTACTATTATATCGCAAATACCCCAAAAGTAAAGTTTTATTTTGCAATTATAGCGGCAATTCTCATATTCGATAGATAAACAGAGAAAAAGCTGTGCCTTATGCTGATAATCCTTTTCTACTTCATTGGGTGAAATTATAATAGATGTCAATTTTCTGTGTCTTCTCTCTACCAATGAATTCAGAGCTTGACACAACAATTTTTTGAACCAGCTCATCCAAAACAATCTGATAAAGCATTTTATGGGTAATATAATGGGCAGTACAATATTTAGAAGATTTTTTCCGATATAGATTGCAATTATATGCACCCTCATGGCCTTCGGTCTTACCCTTAACAAATCCCAGACTGCTGCCACAGTCCGAACATTCAAGCAATCCTGCGAAGACATTAACGGTTTCGCTTGTGTTTTCACGCTTTTTTACACTTGCTACCTTCTGCGCTTTTTCAAAAAGATGCTCGTCTACGATTGCTTCATGAGTGTTGGGAATCTCGATCCAACTATCCCTTGGATTTTGGACTATTTTTCTGTTCTTAAAAGATTTTGTGGTGCTTTTATTGCACACAAGATGCCCAAGATATTCCCGGTTTTTAAGAATTGCGGCAATGGTCGTATTGTTCCAATCAGTAGGATGGTTGACATGAGAACCATTTTTGTATTTATCGTGTTGACTTGCGGTGTATGCACGTGGGGTAAGGACACCGTCTTTTGAGAGCCGGTTTGAAATCTTAAACGGAGTAATATAACAGTAGGTGAAGTATTCACCTACTGCTGTTACTTCGGTTTATTGGGGAAATTTGTACTGCTCACATCGTTCCATTCCCGGTTGCCGCTGCTCCAAATGCGCGGCGTTTCATCCTTTTGAACGAATGGATAAACAAACTCTTTTAAATATAGATAAATATCATCAAATGGGGGCTTATTTTCTACCCCTTGCAGTTTGTTGTAGGCGTGTTCCACGTCATTGCGGCGGGTTAAAAGTTCGTCAAATCCGCCAAGGTCAAGTTGCTTGCTTTTTATAACCTCAAATATCTTAATCGTCAGCACCTCAACACAATACGTTAGTGCGTAAACATCAACTAAATCCTTTGCCCGCCTGAACAGTCTTATCCCCGATAACACCGTTATTTTGTCAGCCAATATTTCGTTTGCCAAAACCCCTCTGATACCAACCTCACCGTAATGGTATGTCTTGCTCCCGCAAATTGGCCTAATGTCAATATCCATAGTAACGATTTTTTCATCTGTTGCGTTTTCGATTATATAAAGCCCGGCAGATTTTTTATCTCCATATTCCCGAAACGCCTTTGCACGGAATTCTCCGTCCATTGTTTTCAAAGAGCGGTTCACAGTATTTTCCAACTCACTCATAGGTGGCGGTACACCAATCCAATTAGCATCAATATCTCTTGTTTGCCTTTCTAGAGCAGTATAGCCGTATTCCGCTAAGATGAGCTTTGTAATCAATGCGCCCTTGAAAACAAGCGGAGCGTTTGCTTCACAAATCTTACCTAATATTTGATACATGATTTTTTCTCTGCCGGTCATATCAACCTCCGTTATAATACTCCACAGCCCAATCCTTTATAGAATTGAATAGCTCCATATTTTCAGGCCTAATTGATAGAGCGTCGAAGCTTTCGCCATGTGAAAAATAATACCCTGCCAAGCCTTCAATCAATGCTTGCTCATCTATGTTGTCAAAATCGGCAAGCATATCATTAAAGGTCTGATTTACGGAAGTACAAAGTATATTACCAAAGTGGACGGTATCAATACCGTCAAACGTATCAACGATATGGTAATTAACATTTTCATACCTGCCTTTTCGCTTTGCATAAACATCAATCGTTTTTTCACGCATATATCCAAAGAAAAGCTCTAAATGTTCCAGAGCAGAAGTGCATCGTAGAATCACATCTTCACCGCTAAGAACAGCCCTATGCCAAGCTCTGTTTGTTAAAAATTCGTTACTTGTCACTGATATCATGCGAAAGCACCCCCAGCCTTTTCAATCGTGTATTGTCCCTTCTCAAGTCGAAAACCAGTTTTGCGCTCATGCGATACGAGATTCTCTCTTTAAAGTGACCCTTCAGTATCGTAATTTTAGCACAATGTAGTATGTGAGTTCAAGGGTTTTTTATATATTTGTATTATAAATAACATTGCATTCAAAGCTGGTCGCACCGAAGAGTAAGCATATAGCGAGCTAATGGATGGCATCGATGCATTATACCCAAGAACGAAAACATTTTCCATCACTGCGCCGGTCTTTTTGCCGCCAGGCGGCGCGGGAAAACCTTGAAAGGCAAAAAGCATTCCTGCGGGTTTCCCGCAC
>Ga0082212_10007862_pt1 | contig 14019 bp, 14 predicted proteins | sample TergutNt197P3_FD_71548 | JGI IMG/M metagenome (GOLD analysis project Ga0082212, IMG submission 71548) | Neocapritermes taracua P3 segment gut microbial communities from Petit-Saut dam, French Guiana - Nt197 P3 | ecosystem: Host-associated > Arthropoda: Insects > Digestive system > Gut ... | reverse complement strand
CGCGGGCGTGCAGTTGTGGGTCGAGACAAACGGCGTATGGGCCGATACCCTGAAACTGAAAAACCTTTTGCGGGCCGTCAACTCTCCCGCCGTCGGCGTGGTCTGGGATATCCACCACCCGTACCGCTATTTTGACGAAAGCCCGGCGGCGACCGCGGCCAACATCGGCCAGTACGTGCGCCATGTCCATGTCAAGGACAGCGTGCGGGGCCCGGACGGCAAGGTGATATACAAAATGCTCGGCTACGGCGACCTGCCCATCCCGGACTGCCTGCGCGAGCTGAAATCGCTGGGCTATGACGGCTGTCTGTCGATGGAATGGGTCAAACGCTGGAACCGCGACTTGGAGGACGCCGGGGTGGTATTCCCGCACTTTGTCTATCAGGTGCGCAGGACTTTAGCGTCCCTGTGAAGCTTTCCGTTACCGACGCCGCCGCGCGTATTCGTACACGCAACGAGGGCGCGGCGGCTTTGGCATACGTAAAGGTATTCGGCTGTCAGCAAAACGAGGCCGACGGCGAACGCTTGCGCGGGATGCTGGCGGACATGGGCTATCGCTTCACCGACGAGCCAAACCTTGCCGACGTCGTGATCCTGAACACCTGCGCCGTGCGCCTGCACGCCGAACAGCGGGCGTTGGGCCATTTGGGCGCGATCGGCCATGACGGAGGCCCGCCGGGGCAGGTCGTGGCGGTCTGCGGCTGCATGGCGCAGTTGGCAAGCGCGCGCGAAACCCTGAAACGCAGCTACCGCCATGTCCGCCTTGTATTCGGGCCGGGCGACCTGCACCGCTTCCCCGAGCTTCTGCATGACGCGCTGACGCAAAGCGGGCGGCATTTTCACGGAAATCCCCCCGACGTGCCCTTAGACTGGGAAGAGGGCCTGCCCGTCCTCCGCGCCCCGCCCGCCAACGCGGAAGGCCGGGCGTTCGTAACGGTGATGAAAGGGTGCGACAACTACTGCGCCTACTGCGTCGTGCCGTACACGCGCGGCCGCGAGCGTTCCCGCTCGCCGGAGGCCGTCATCGCGGAGGTGCGGGGCTTGATCGCCGAAGGGTACACGGAGTTTACCCTGCTGGGCCAGAACGTCAACTCGTACCGCCCCGCGGACGGGGAAAGCGTCGCCGACTTTCCCGACCTGCTGGCCGCGCTTGTGAGCTTAGAAGGGAATTTCAGTCTGCGCTTTATGACCAGCCATCCCAAGGACGCGTCGGACAAGCTGTTCCAGACGATGGGGCGGCATCCGAAAATCGCGCCGTTCCTGCATCTGCCGGCCCAGTCCGGGTCGGACAAGGTATTGACCGCCATGAACCGGGGCTACACGCGGGAGCATTTTATCGCGCTGACCCAGCGCGCCCGCGCCGCGATCCCCGGCCTGAACCTGACCAGCGACATTTTGGTGGGCTTCCCCGGCGAGACCGAAGCGGATTTTGAGGACACGCTGAGTTTGCTGGAAACGGTGCGGTTCAACTCGCTGTTTACGTTTATCTATTCCCCCAGGCCGGGGACCCCGGCGGCGGGACTGGAGGACGACACGCCGATGAAAGTCAAAAAGGCGCGGTTCCAGCGGTTATTGGATGCGCAGAAGAGAATTGAAAGTTAAAGGGGGACCTTCCTGCCATGCCCCAAGACACCCCGATGATGCGGCAGTACAACGAGCTGCGGGCGCTGTACCCGGACTGCCTGCTGTTTTTCCGGCTGGGCGATTTTTATGAGATGTTCGGCGGCGACGCCGTGCGCGCGGCGAGCCTGCTGAACCTGACGCTGACGACGCGCGACAAGGGCAAAGACGAGGACGAGCGCGTGCCGATGTGCGGCGTGCCGTACCACAGCGCGGACGCGTACCTGGCCAAGCTGGTCAAGGCCGGGATCAAGGTCGCCGTCTGCGAGCAGACGGAAGACCCGGCGCTGGCCAAGGGCCTTGTCAGGCGCGAGGTGTCGCGGGTCATCACGCCGGGCACGGTGCTGGAAAGCTCGATGCTGGACGAAAATTCGAGCAACTACCTGTGCGCGGTGGAGATGGATTTGGGTGCGGGGGAGCGCCCTCCGAGGGCCGGGGTCGCGTTCGCGGACGTCCTGTCCGGCGAGGTGTTCGCCACGGAGCTGGAGTCTCATGGCTTCGCCTCGCTGCACGGCGAGCTGGGCCGCTTTATGCCGCGCGAGGTTTTGCTGCTGCCGGGCGCGAAGCGGGACAAGGCCCTGCTGACGTTCCTGCGTGACCGCGTGCGCGCCAGCGTTTCGGAAGTCCCCGAAACGGAGGACGCGACGGCAATCATCCTGCCGCATTTCCAGCGTGACAGCCTGGCCCAAACGGGGCTGGCGGACAAGCCCGCCGCCCGCGCCGCCGTCGGCGCGCTTCTGGCGTACCTGCGGCGTTTGGGCTTGGGGGACGCCCCCGCCCCGCTGCTGACCGTATATGACCATGACCGCTATATGGAGTTGGACCTGACCGCGCGGCGCAACATGGAGCTGACCGAGACGCTGAACCCCGACGCGCAAGCCGGCAAACGCGGGGCCGCGGCCGGGACCCTGCTGTGGGTACTCGACCACACGGGCACGGCCATTGGCGCGCGGTTGCTGCGCTCGTGGGTCGAACGCCCGCTGACCTCGGCAGGGGAAATCACGCGCCGCCGTCGCGCCGTGGCGGAGTTTCACGGCGACACCGTCCTGCGCGGCGACCTGCGCGAGGCGCTAAAAACCCTGCCGGACATGGAACGCCTGACAGCGCGCGCGGCTTACGGCGCGGCCGGGCCGCGCGATCTGCGCGCGCTGGGGCAGGCCGCCGGACGCGTGCCGGGTATCCTGGCCTTGCTGGGCAAGGCGCGCGACCCGTTGCTGGGCGAGCTGCTGGCCTCGTGCGACGATTTGCGCGACGTCCACGAAACCCTGCAAGCCGCCATCGTCGACGACCCGCCCCACACGCCGCGCGACGGCGGCTTTATCCGCCCGGGATATCACGCCGAGGCCGACCGTCTGAATGAACTGCTCACCAATTCCAAGACCCTGCTGGCCGAAATGGAGGCCTCCGAGCGCGAACAGACGGGCATCCGAAGCCTGAAAGTCGGCTACAACAAGGTTTTTGGCTACTATATCGAGGTGTCCAAAAGCAATTACGATCTTGTGCCGGAGCGATATATCCGCAAGCAGACCCTCGCGTCCTGCGAGCGGTTCTATACACAGGAACTGAAAACCCTGGAAGGTGATATCCTGTCGGCGGGCGACCGGCTGACCGCGCTGGAAAACCAGCTGTTTGCCGAGCTTCGCTCGTTTCTCGGGGCCAACGCCGCCCGCATCCAGCGCACGGCGGCGGCGCTGGCCCAGACCGACGCGCTGTGCAGTCTCGCGGAAGTGGCCGTGCGCTACCGATACTGCGCGCCCGAGGTCGACCACGGCGACGTGATCGAGATCGCGGAGGGCCGCCATCCCGTGGTGGAACGGATGCTGGACGACGGGATGTTCGTGCCCAACGACACCCATCTGTCCGCCGCCGAAAGCTGCGCGATTATCACCGGGCCGAACATGGCGGGCAAGTCGACCTATATGCGTCAGGTCGCGCTGATCACGCTGATGGCGCAGATCGGCAGCTTTGTCCCGGCGAAAGCGGCCCGGATCGGCGTGGCCGACCGTATTTTCACCCGCGTCGGCGCGTCGGACGACCTGGCCGGAGGACGCTCGACGTTCATGGTGGAAATGACCGAGGTCGCCGACATCCTGCGCAGCGCGACCGCCAAAAGCCTGATCGTGCTGGACGAGGTTGGGCGCGGCACATCGACCTTCGACGGCATGAGCGTGGCGCGCGCGGTGCTGGAGCATATCCACAAGCGCGTCCGCGCGAAAACGCTGTTCGCCACGCATTACCATGAACTGACCGACCTGGAAGCCCAGCTTCCCGGCGTGCGCAACTACAATGTCGCGGTCAAGAAGCGCGGCGAGGAGATCGTGTTCCTGCGGCGCATCGTGCCCGGCGGCGCGGACGACAGCTACGGCGTGGAGGTCGCGCGTCTGGCCGGACTGCCCGACCCGGTGATCCGCCGCGCCCGCTCTATTTTGAAGGATTTAGAGGACGCCGCCCCTGTACATAACGGCAAACCCTCCCGCCCTGAGCCGGACGGCGAGGCACAAATATCGCTGGCCTCGTTAGCCGGGGAGGAGCTGCTGCGCGAGCTTCGCGCGCTTGACCCGGAGACGCTGACGCCGCTGGAGGCGCTGAACCTGCTGTTTTCCCTGCGCAAAAAGGCGGGTGAAGGGCCGTGAGCCAAATCCACATCCTCGACGCCCACGTCGCCGACCTGATTGCCGCCGGGGAGGTGGTCGAGCGTCCCGCCGGGGTGGTCAAGGAGCTGATCGAGAACGCCGCCGACGCCGGGGCGGACGCCGTGACGGTGGAATTCCGGCAGGGCGGCGCGACCTACATCCGCGTCACCGACAACGGGCGCGGCATGGGCGCGCAGGACGCGCGCATGGCCTTCCGCCGCCACGCGACCAGCAAGATACGCACCGCGGAGGACCTTGGAGCCATCGTGACGATGGGCTTCCGGGGCGAGGCGCTGGCCGCGATTGCTGCGGTCAGTCAAGTCGACGTATTGACAAGGGAAACGGGCACGCCGCTGGGCGTTTCGCTGCATCTGGACGCCGGAGCCGCCGAAGAGCTCCGCGAGGCAGGCTGTCCCGAGGGCACGACGGTCATCGTGCGCGATCTGTTCCGCAATGTCCCGGCGCGGCAAAAATTCCTCAAACGAGACGCGACGGAAGCCGGTCAAATTCAGGACGCCGTTCTGAGGGCCGCGATGGGGCGGCCCGATATCAGCTTCCGGCTGCTGAAAGACGGCGCGGAGGTCTTCCACACCCCCGGCGACGGCAAGCTGTTAAGCGCGGTCTACAGCCTGTTCGGCCCCGCGTTCGGGCAGGGGCTTGTGGAAACCGCGCACCGGCATGACGCGATCAGCGTCTCCGGCTTTGTCGGCAAGCCCTCGGTGACGCGCGGTACGCGGGCCATGCAGTATTTCTTTGTGCTGGGGCGTCCGGTGCGCAGCCGGACGCTGTACGCGGCCCTGGAGGAGGGCTTCCGCAACGCCGTCCCCGCCGGGCGGATGCCGGTCTGCGTGCTGCACCTTGCCTTGCCAGCGTCCGACTTTGACGTCAATGTACACCCGGCCAAGTCGGAGATCAAATTCGTCCGCGAGCGCGAGGTGTTCGACGCGGTGTACTACGCCGCGCGCGCTGCCCTCGCCTCGCGGGAGGCGCACGCGGATTTGCGGCTTCCCACAGGGGGCAACCACTCCGAAGCGGCCTTTCCGGGCTTGCGGACGGAATTGGTCGCGGCCCGGCAGATGGAGCAGGCGGCGCTGCCCGCGCCGCCATCCCCGGCCATGAGCGCGTATATACGCGGTATCCCCGTCGCGCGGGTCATAGAAACCGAGCCAACCCCGCAGGAGCCGGACGCGCCACAGGGGACAGAGGCCATTTCGTCACCGGAACCATTACCGGAACCGGACGCACCGCCGGAAACATCGCCTTGGCGCTTGATTGGGCAAGCGTTGGGCGGTTATTTGCTGGTCGAGTCCGCGGACGCGCTGTGGATGATCGACAAGCACGCGGCGCACGAGCGGGTGTTGTTTGAACGCCTGAAAGCGCAAAACAGCGAACCGATGAGCCAGATGCTGATCGCGCCGCGGACGGTCGCGCTGCCCGCGCGGCTGCGCTGCGTGCTGTTGCGGGAGGACGATTTGCTTCGGCGGGCCGGGTTCCTGCTGGAGGACTTCGGCGGCACGCTGCTGCTGCGCGCGGCCCCGGATTTCCTCGCGCCGGAGGACGCCCCGGCATTGCTGTCCGAAATCGCCGAGACCTTGTTGGCCGGAGGCCCGTTGCCGGCCCTGCGGGAAGACGCGCTGCGCGCCGTCGCCTGCAAGGCGGCCATCAAGCTCTCCGAACGCGGCGACCCCGGCGACCTGCTGCGGCTGACCGCGCTTGTGATGGAGACCCCGGACCTGCGCCACTGCCCGCACGGGCGACCCGTGGCCATCCGGCTGACGCGCTCGCAATTGGAACGCCAGTTTTTGCGGTAGAGGATGTAGACAAATTACAAATGTAGTGCTACAATAGATAAAAACACCACTTTTAGGAGGAATACACAGATGAGCGCGAACAATGACGCCATGAAACCGACGCCGCTTGCCAGCACGGGCCCCTTTGAGATTGTCGACCTGCCGGAGGAAAACCGGAGTGGCGTGATGAAAATTGCCAATCCAAGCGGCTGGACTGTGGCGATGCTGAATTTGAATAAATACAAAGACCATATCATTTCCATCCGATATTCCGCCGATGTCAAGCGCGCCGGGGCCGCCGGGGATTTACGGTGGCAGGTCAACAACGACGATTATCCCACGGTCGGCAGCGATATTGCCAACGCCGCGCCGGACGTCTGGCACGCCATGGGCGGCGAATGGACGGGGCCGGTCATCAAAAGCGACCATCCGGCGCCCCGGGCCTTTTATCTGAGTACATGGAACAATAACAGCCCCAGCACGACGTACTATATAGACAATTTCCAGATCGAGGTCAACTCCAAGGGAAGACGGGTAAAAGAGTATCTGTCCGATCATCTGAAATCCGTTGTCATTCCCGGCACCCCCGACGATTTCACCGTCGCCGAACCGTTCCGGCACGGTTTGACGGACGCGCAGATCAAGGCGGGGATAGCCGCCTTCCGCAAGTTTTTATATGATTATCACGACAAGCGGGCCGCCGAAAACAGCGCGACCGACCCCAACAAAAGCGAGCTGTATGATAAGTACCTGTTCACGCTTTTGTGTCACATCGGGTATTACGGCAAGCTGGAAACAGAGCCGCGAAAGGAACTGGCCGTTTGCGGCCCTGACTTGCTGACTTTTCCGAAGCCCAAAAGCAGGGGGCTGGAGAAGCTGTCGGCTAAGAAGCTGGGCGAACTCTTTGCCTATCTGTCCGAGCTGGGCTTTTACTTCGAGGACGCTGATTTTTCTCAGAAGGCCGACCTGGCGAAAACCGGGGTCTTCTATGTCACGAATGAAAACAGCGGCGACCTGGTTGTAGGCTTAAAGCTGATCGCCGAGGCGGCGGTGCATATCAAGACCGACCGGCTGCTGATCCAATCCGCCTTTATGCGCGGCGACTTTTACCCGCTCGCGGACACGGCGTCCAAAAAGCAAGCGGTCAAGCTCGGTGATTATGTCCATTCGCTCTCGCCGGAAAAAAGAGACTGGATCGTTGATTTGGACAAGTTTTTACTGGAAAACGGCTGCCGGATCGGCGGCGAGATCAAAGACGCCGCCGTTTTCACCTACACCTCCCGCAAAACCAAAAAATGGGTGTGTATGCTTGAGTTCCGGCAAAAAGGCTTTGTGGTCAAGCTGAACTGCCATACCGCGAAGAGCCTGGACAGCGTGGCCAAAACACTGCCCGACAGCGTGCTGACGGTGTTGCGGCACGACGGCTGCGGCTGCGGCGGGGCGTGCCCATTCGGCCCGTTTAGGATCTCGCACGGCGGCGAGGAGTTTGTAAGCTGCCGCTTTGAGGGCTTCCCGTTCTCCTTGGAGAACGCCGAGGAACGCGATGTGCTTAAAAAATGGATTGAGCTGGAGATCGCATAGGTGGTATAATAACAAAAGCGGAAGGAGTGGACCCATGAGCGAGCAGCACGGCGGGCCGGTAACGCTAAAACCAATCAGTGAAGTTGCTGATTTCTATAAAAATTTGATCCCGGCGAACATACCCGGGACTTACGCGCTGAAGCCCATGTTTGAAAGCGTTGCAAGCGAAGAAAATATACGAAACGGCGTGATTGCCTTCCGGGATTTTCTGTACTTATTTTGTGACCGCTTGATCTCAGACGGGCCTGTCTATGCCAAGCCGCCCAAAAATCCGGCAAACATGGCAGACTATCCGTTTCTGCATACTATTACAAATCTGCTGGTTGAAATAGGGTATCACAGCCAACTGTCTGAAAGCGGCGATTCATTATTGGTAACAGAAATGCCGTTATGCACCGCGTCTATGGATGAGAAGGGGAAGAAAAAGAACCCTAAAATCTCGTATTCCGGTAAGATTGAATGTTTGCGGTTTTTAACTCTCTGCGGTTTTGCTTTTAATGGGATTGATTTGGAAGCCAAGACGCCGAATGTTTCGGAAACGCAATGGTTTGAAGTGTTATATCCGAATGATCCCATTTTGCTGACGGGGTTAAAAGCCCTGTCGGTTGCGGATATGGAGTTACGAGTTGGAAGAAGGTACTGGAACGCCAATTATATTTTACGGTGCGATTACAGGCTGATGAAAGCGGAAGATACGGATACAATGGATGTATTGAAAGATTTTTTACATCCGTTACCCGATAAAGTTCAAAAGTTCGCCATACAATTGCATCAGCGTTATGTAGATATGGGGATGACTTGCACAATAAGCGCGCTGGGGGAATTTAATATTTCATACGCGTATATCACTAAAAACCGCAGAAATTTACCCCCGCGGGAACTATACGCTCTGAGAGTATGGGAGTTTTCGTATTCTTTGAGAAACGGCTATTGCTTGTTCGTCAGAGCCAAAAAAACAGATACATACGCGGATGTGATCGAGAAGTTCCCTTTATTTTTACAGGAAAAAATCGCAAAGGGATATGGCTGTGACAGGAAGCTGCGCAATGAACGCTGTCAGCACGGTTGCCAGGGCATCCGCATACCTTTGGATGGCTCGATCCTTGCGATCGGCAGGGACATTGAAACATGGCTTGACCATGAGATGCCGGGTGCATTGCAAAAATAGACATTTGGAGGATGAAACATGAACAGTCTGTTCCGCCGAAAAATGGAGCCGCGCTGTGCGTACTGCAAGCTTGGGGATACCCTCAGCGGCGAGAACGTCATCTGCCGCAAGCACGGCGTCGTGGCCGCGCACGGGGCCTGCCGCGCTTTTGCCTATGACCCGCTCAAGCGCGTCCCCGCGCCGCAGGCCAAGCTCAAAACGGGCTACACCGAAGAGGACATGCGCCTATAATGGGGACGGTTTATCACGCCAACCCCCTGCTGTGCGGCGAATATCCGCGGACGCTGATCCTCGGCACGTTCCCCAGCCCGCTTTCGCGCGAGAAAGCCGAGTATTACGGCAACCCGCACAACCAGTTCTGGCGCGTCCTGTTCGGCGTGTTCGGGCGGCCGTTTGCCGGCCCGTCCTATGAGGAAAAGAAAGCCCTGCTGTTTGAAAACGGCGTGGCTTTGTGGGATGTGATCACAAGCTGCGAGATCGAGGGGGCCTTGGACTCCGCGATCCGCAGCCCCGTATACAACACGGCCTTGCCGGGTTGGATCGCGGAGCATAACATCCGCAAGGTGCTGTTCAACGGGCAGAACGCCTATGCTTTCTACAAGCGCGGCATCGGCGTCATCGACCGCAACGTGCTGCCGTCGACCAGCCCGGCCCACGCGGCCATGCGCGTTGAGGAGAAGACGCGGCGGTGGGCGGAAGGGCTGCGCTGAAAATTTTTTTCAGCATTTCCGAAAAAAACTCTTGACACCCCTGCCGGCCTGTTGTATTATTGTATTAGACGTCTAACACAATAATACAATGAAACGGAGGTGACACCATGGAATTCAACAGCAGCATCCCGATATACACGCAGATATTGGAGGAGTTCAAGCGCCGGATCGCGGCGGGCATCCTCCAGCCGGGCGACCGGATTTCACCGGTCCGGGAGCTGGCGGTGGACTGGGGGGTCAACCCCAACACCATGCAGCGGGCCCTGGCGGCCCTGGAAGCGGAAGGGCTGCTGTATACCGAGCGCACCAGCGGGCGGTTCGTCACGCAGGACGCCTCAAAGGTGGCGGCCATGCGGGCGCGGATGCTGCATCAGGCAGTCAGGCAATTCGCCGACACCGTGGCTGCGATGGGCTTTACCCTGAAAGACATTCTCCCGATCTGGGAGGAGCATCAAAAAGGAGGAGAGGAAACACCATGACGGAAAATATTTTATCCGTTCGCAATGTCAGCAAACGCTATCCCAAAACCGAGGCGCTGACCGACGTCAGCCTGGAACTCGGCGCGGGCCAGATCACCGGGCTTCTCGGCCCGAACGGGAGCGGGAAGACTACGCTGATCAAGATCATCAACACGCTGATCACCGACCACACCGGGGAGGTGACGGTCTGCGGAAAGCCGCTGGGCGTCGGGAGCAAGGCGCTGGTTTCGTACCTGCCTGATCTGGAGTTCCTGCGCAAGGACATGAAAATCGCGTCCATTCTGGACATGTACGCCGATTTCTTCGCGGATTTCGACCTTGCCAAGGCCCGGGAAATGATCGGGCTGGTGGGCCTGCGCGAGGAAGCGCGCGTGCGCACGCTGTCCAAGGGGATGCACGAAAAGCTACAGCTGGTGCTGACCATGTCGCGCAAGGCGATGCTGTACATCTTCGACGAACCCATCGCAGGCGTCGACCCCGCCGCGCGCGACTACATTCTGGACACGATCATCCGCAACTACAACGAGCAGGGCGCGATCTTGTTCTCCACCCACCTGATCTCGGATGTGGAGGGCGTCATCTCGCGCGCGGTATTCCTGCAAAACGGGCGCGTCATTCTGGACGGCGAGGCCGACGCGCTGCGCGCGGAACACGGCAAGTCCATTGATCAAATTTTCAGGGAGGCGTTCAGATGTTAGGGAAATTAGTCAAGTACGATCTGCAGTTCGGCGCGAAGAAATACGCCTTTGTCGCCGCGCTGAGCGCCGCGCTGGTGCTGCTGGCCGCTCTGGTCCGGTTAAGCGAACTCCCGGCTGTTTTGGGCATCGTACTCTTCTTGGCCATACTGGCCTCCATGGTTTTCGCGGTCATGTACTATGTCATCAGCGTCTGGCATCTGCACTCGCAGCTCTGCGGCCGGGAGAGCTATTTCAGCTACAGCCTTCCGGTATCCCACCACACGCTGCTGGTGTCGAAGCTAATCTGCATCCTGTTCTGGGGCGTCGTCGTCTCCGCGCTGCTGGTCATTTTCTGGGTCGTGGGCGTGGAATTCATCTTCCTGCGGCCGGAAGGTCAGTCGCTCATCAGCGAAGTCCAGGCATTCTTCCGCTCCGAGATATGGCGGGAGCTGTCGCGGTACAGCGTGCCGATCGTTGTTTTGATGATCGTCGCTATGTTGCAGCAAGTCATATATATGGGTCTCTGCGTCAGCTTGGTCAACGTCCCGGCCCTGAAGGAGCGCAGCCTCGGCGCCCCCGCGGGCATCGTCGCGTATCTGTTCGGCGCGCAGTTGATCGCCGCGGGGCAATTCTTCCTGCTGTGGGTGTATGGGCGTATCCGCGGGTTAGAGAATCTGGACATTATGACTGACCCGGCGGGGGGCATGGAAATGCTGATCTTTATGATCCTGTTCAACGCGGCGATAACGGTTGTCTGCTACGCGGTGACGGCGTGGTTGATTGGGAAGAAACGGTCGATCTAAAAAGAACCGGGGGCTGACGCAGTGTGTGTCAGCCCCCGGCTTTATTACTCCTGTATATGCAGATGTGTCTTCAACGCGTCTTGCAAAACGCCGGAGAAGTTGACATTGGCCTGTTCCGCGCGTTCATTCAGCCACATGGGGATGGTAAGCGTTTTCTTAATGGACTTGTTCTGATAAAACCGGCGGTACGTTTCGGTGTCCACGGCCACTGCGCTTGTAAATTGCTCTCCGGTTATGGTAAGCTCCTGCGGTTTGCTTGCTTTGGGTATCGGTTTTTTATCTTGTTCCAGATCATATAACGTCAGACATAGGGCATCCTGCGCCATATAAATGGCATCCGCCATATCGTCGCCGCTTGTATAGCATCCCTGCAAGTCTGGAAAATCAACGCTGAACAGTCCGTTTTCTTCCGGTGTCAACACTGCGATATAGGCGTATTTCACAATCAGCCATCCCTTTCATTTTTGGTTTGTATGGAGCTTATTTCAGTCCCAAGTCCTTCATAATGTTGTGAGCCGTTCCGGTTGCGATTTCTTTGCTTTGGTGACGCGGTATTCTTGCGGTTCCGCCTGTTTTCGGGTCGATCCATATATCGTGTTCCGCGCCATGGCGTTTTATCTGGCAACCATGCGCTTTCGCTAGTCTTGTTAGTTCGCTTACTTTCATCGCGTCACCTTCTCTCTGTCCATATTATAACACGTGTCGAATACGTGTGTCAAGTATTGATTTAGCGAATGGCGGTGTCAAGTTAAGTAGGACAATTTTATGAGGCAGCGTAAAAATGTGATTCACGCGAATTGCTTGAGAAGAATTTGTGTGCCGGACACTTTCCCGGATAGCGGAAGCGTCCCGATGGCGTTGGGAGGTAAGCGTCAAATAAACCCGCGTCTGTACAGAGGCGGGGTTATTTGACGCTTACGTTCTGTCCGTAGGGTTTCTAAGTCCTTGTTGGTGTAGATAAACTCGGCGATATGCCGTTTCCTTGCCTTGTCCTTTGAAAAGTCATTGACTGTGTACTTACCTTTTTGGCGGTACTCCGCGAAACACTCCGCGACGAGTATCACGGCATGGGCGAAATTGTAGTGGAATGTGCCGTCATAGAAAGCGTCTATGTAATGTGATTCCCACCCATAGCTCTCTTTGACAAACTTGTCTATGATATGGCTTCTCAGCAGTTCCGTGATGTGCTTGACATGGAAGGTCTTGAATTTCACGCCCCGCAGGATTCTGTCCTCTGCGACGGCAAGGAGATCAAGCCCACAATCGCTTTCATGCGCTCTAATTCCCCAGCTACCCACAGTTCAGCACCTCCCCCGTAAAGGCGGCATATGCCGCCGCAACCTTGCCGCGAGGGTCGTGCGTGAAGATGGATGTGCCTGTCGCGCTGGTTTCGGCGGCCCGGACGGAGTGGGGTATGTAGTCTTTGAAAATGCGGAGATTCCCGCCATACGCTTCATCAATCACATTTATGATCTCCCGCGTGAAGTTCGTCCGCGTATCCACCATTGTCAGCAGGATGCCGCAGATGGAGAGATTGGGGTTTATGTCTTCGCGTATTTCTGCTATGCTTTGAAGCAGAAGTTCCAAGCCCTTTGCGTCAAGGAATTTCGGACATACGGGGATGATGGCGCTGTCCGCTGCCGCCAGCGCGTTAATGGTCAGCACATCAAGCGTTGGGCAGGTATCAATTAACACGAAGTCGTATAACGGCCTTACTTTGTTGATGTACTTCCTCAAAATGATTTCCCGTCCGAGGATCGGCGCAAGCGTGAGTTCGATGCCTGTTAGGGCATCGTTCGCGGGCATGAGGTCAACGCCCTCCGCGTGGTGGATGATACCCGCCATTGGGTCGATGTCCCGTTTGGCGATGATGTCTCCCATAACGGTCGCCAGCGAGACGGGGAGACTATCCGGCTCTGATACGCCCATGCTGATGGTTAAAGAGTGCTGGTTATCCGCGTCGATGATAAGAGTTTTCTTTCCTTGCCGGGCAAGCCCGACACCGAGACTGGCGGCGGTAAACGACTTGCCGCACCCTCCTTTTCTGTTCGTGATAACGATTGTTTTGCCCATATACGGGAGCCTCCTTTTCCGATTGATTTTTGTCGCTAACGGGATTTCCGGCTAATCCGCGCGGGATTTTCGTCAGCTTTCCTCTCGGAAAAAGAATGAAAAAGATGAACGACAAACCCTGAAACCCTTGAAATCACGCGGTTTCTCCGATTTGTCGTTATTATAACATAATGGCACTCCTGCGCCTCACTTTTATTGGCGAACGGCGTATCCTTAAAGCAAATTCAGGAATGGCTCGGTCACAGCACGTTCAAGACGACTGCCGACATCTACGCGCACTTAGACTTCGACTCAAAAATGTCAACAGCGGCGTCTATGGCTTGGGTCGAGAACACATCCCTTGGGACGTTACTGCTTGCCGCTGAAAGCAGCGACAAGAGAAAAGCCAGTAAGAAAACCTGCACGTTTCCCTACTGGCTGTAGCGTTCTGGCGGAGGGTTACGGATTCGAACCGTAGGTACATCTCTGTACACAGCATTTCGAGT
>Ga0082212_10007861_pt1 | contig 14020 bp, 7 predicted proteins | sample TergutNt197P3_FD_71548 | JGI IMG/M metagenome (GOLD analysis project Ga0082212, IMG submission 71548) | Neocapritermes taracua P3 segment gut microbial communities from Petit-Saut dam, French Guiana - Nt197 P3 | ecosystem: Host-associated > Arthropoda: Insects > Digestive system > Gut ... | reverse complement strand
AACGGTACTCTGTACCTCCTTCATGAAGTCACTGCAACTCTTGGTTCCTTCCGGACGGGTTCTGAGTGCTAATGTGTTGACAAACATCCCTACAATATCGGTTAGCTCTTCACGATTTCGTCCGGCTGAGGGGGTTCCGATTATGATATCTTCATCCGAAGTATATCGGGCCAGCATGATATAGAATGCTGAGAGCATGACGGTATATGGAGTGAGTGCTTTACTTCTGGCAAAGCGATGTATATCGTTTTGCATTCTTCTAGTGATACGGAAACTGCTGCGTTTACCGATGAACTGTTGATGGCTGTGTCGAGGTACATCGGTACGCAACGACAGTTGTGGCAGTTCACCACCAAGTTGTTGCTGCCAGTAATCCTTCTGACGCTGCATACTCAGTGTGGTGAAGAAATCCGCCTGCCAGACGGCATAGTCGGTATATCGGAGTTTCTCTTCTGGCAGAGCTCTGCCTTCATATGCATCGGTTAACTGTGATACTACTAATTCGTATGAGATTCCGTCTGAGATGATATGATGCATATCGATGAACAGTACGTGCTCATCATCAGAAAGTGCCACATGCTCGATTCTCATGAGCGGAGGACGGGAGATATCAAAGGGTTGAATGAAGCCTTTGAGCATGGTCGGCAGCTGTTTATGGGTCGCACTATGACTCATAATATCCACTGCCACCTTGGCATGGACCTTCTGACGAAGCTCACCGCCTCGCATAAAGATACCGGTTCTGAGCGATTCATGTCGTGCCACAATTGTTCTATAAGCGGCTTTGAGGCGCTTAAGATCGAGTTTTCCCTGAATTCGAAGAGCTCCCGGCATGTTATATACGATGCTTTCATCGTCGATACCGCGAAGCATGAACACCCGGCGTTGAGCAGCAGAAGCGGGATAGTCCCGTTGCAGTTCGGTTTTGGCAATGGGAATATATTCGTCTCCTGCCACTGCCTTGTCGATGAGTGCGGCATAGGCTTTAAGTGTAGGATCGGCATATACCTCCTTGAGCGATACCTCAAGATCGAAGTAGCTGCGGACTGCTGCTGCTACCGCAATGATGTTGAGTGAGTTGCCGCCGAGTTCGAAGAAATTATCGTTTCGGTCGTTTACCTTCACGCCTAATGCATGGGACCATAAGTCTGCTAATAGTATCTCGGTTTTGGTACGCGGTGCGACAGTACGGTCGGTGATGACAATATCTTCGTTCTGCCTATCGGGTTCGGGTAGAGCACGGCGATTAAGCTTCCCGTTGGTGGTGAGCGGTATCTCCGGCAATCTGACGAAGTATGCCGGTACCATATAGTATGGGAGCGATTGACCTAGAATTGTGCGGATTTCACTTCTCGTTGGGGTGTTATCGCCACAGATATATGCGACCAGATACTTTTCTTTGTTCTCATTCTCGAGATCGATGACCACACAGTCATCAATTCCCTCTATCTGAAACAATCGTGTCTGTATTTCGTCCAGTTCAATTCTAAATCCTCGAATCTTAACCTGAGAGTCACTACGCCCGATATATATTATCTCGTTGTTATCCGACAGGCTGACTACGTCACCAGTCTTGTACATGCGTTTACCAGGGTTGAAGGGATCTGGTAGAAAAACTCTGTCTGTTTCGGCTTGGTTGCCAATATATCCGCGTGCTAGACAATCTCCGGCGATATACAGTTCCCCGGTCGACCCTCTAGGTGCCAACATCAGGTTATCCGATAGAATATATGCCGAGACATCCTGCATTGGTCGACCTATATTTATCTCCTCATCGGTAATCTCTTTGAATGTGACACCTATGGTGGTTTCGGTCGGACCATAGAAATTGTAGATTCGACCTTTAGACAGTTCACGGAAGCGTTTGACCAACGAGGCAGAGAGTGCTTCACCGCCTAGCATTATCTGTCTAATATCATAGAATGTATCAGGAGGACACTGGCTGAGCAGCATCGACATACGTGACGGGGTACACATGAAGCTGTTTCCGTTGTTATCCAACACCAATTTTGCTATTTCATCCGGGAGCTTACTCTCTTCATCGGTTGCTAGCACTAGAACTGCACCACCGACCAACGCCGGGAATATCTCAATGATAAAGATATCGAAGGAGATTGAGTCTACAGCTAGGGTGGTGATCCCTTCAGACATATCCATGATATCACTGTAATTTTCGACAAATCTAGCAACGCTATGATTCTCTATCATAACCCCTTTGGGTTCACCTGTAGTACCCGAAGTGAAGATAATATATGCTAGTGAAGTCGGTGAATGTGTGGTGGTGAGTGCTTGTGGTTGAGGTGCTATCTCTTTGATCTCATCAGACGTGATGACCTTGACGTTTTTTGGGAAATACTCGGCGTACTCTTTGTCGACAATGGCAATCCGCGCCTTACAACGTCTGCAGATAACCTTGACTCTTTCTGCCGGTGTTTCGGGTGCGAGCGGTAGAAAAGCAGCAGAGGACTTGAGGATACCGAGTATCGAGCTGATGAGGGCATGACCTTTGTTCATCATTACGATGATGGGTTGATCAACTTTTGCACCGAGTGGCATCAAGTAGGCTGCCACACCGTTTGCCTTTTCGTCAAGCTGCCTTGCAGTGTATTGTGTCTGTTCGGTGATTAGGGTAACGGCATCGGGGTTGCGTCTAACCCTGTCCTCAAACTGTTCAATCAATGTAGCTGCAGCCTGTCTCTTACCCTGTTCTCCTCTCATATCCTGCAGTAGCTGTTGCTGTTGTGCCTCAGACATCAGCTTAATATCCTTGACTGCGATATCTGGGTCAGCTAGGACCTCTAACAGCAGGTTGGCGAGATAGTCTTGCATCAGGTCAATATCACTATCGCTGAACAGCGAGGTCAGGTAGTTGTAGTCCCAGACAAAGATGTCATCACCCTCACGGTCGTTGAGGTGAATATCGAGACTGTTGGTTTGAGCTAGTGGTGAGTGCCATCTGACTTCATACTGAAATCCCGTAGTGTCTTTGGCTAGACTAGCATTCTGGAAGGATAGGGTTATCTCAAAGAGGCTGTCCACTCCCCGGTTGTTCTTTCTTATCTCCTCCATCAGTAGATTATATGGATATTTTTGATGTCTCAGCGAAGAGATTATTTCTGTTGCCTGAGATTGGTGGAATTCTCTGAATGGCATCTCTGGGTCTATGGTGACCCTTAGAGGAACGGTACTGACAAACATACCGAAGGTGTTTTTTTCATCCTCATTGACACGATTCAGTATGGAGGTACCGATGACAAAATCGGTTTTACCGGTGATACGATGCAGGTAGATACCTAACAGGCTGACCATAAAGGAAAATACCGATACCCGATTGGTCTTGCAGTATTCTTTAACGTCTTTTGCGATATCACCCGAGGTGACATAGGTTTTCCTTTCGGCTGCATTCTCGCGTACGTTGTCGTATTTGGTCTTAAGACTCAGAAACTCTGGGATGACACTGTACTTTTCTTTCCAGTAGTTACTGTCATTCTGACTCCGTTTGGAGTTCAGGTATGCTTGTTCTGCGTCGATGTAGTCGGTGTAGGGTCGAAACTCTGAAATCGGCAGATGATCTCCAAGTAGTAGATTATCATATGTCTCGGTGATATGGTTAATTAGCAGTACTATCGACCAGGCATCCGAGATAAGGTGGTTTATTCTGATATATAGGCCGGCTTGGTTATGCTCTAGTTTCAGCATTGCAAAATAGAAGAGGTTACTGTCGACGAATTTAGTCGCAACAACCGACTGCTCTCTATCCCATTGATAGACCTCTTCGGTAGTCTTGTTTGAGAAATCTATAAGCTCGAGTTTGGCATACTCAAACGGCTGGATATATTGCAATGTCACATCTTTTGAATCGGATATGCGGGTTCGCAGTGACTCGCATTTCTCAATGACGATGTTTACTGCCTGTTCCAGTAGGTTGAAATCAATCTCACCGAAGATCTTTACAGTTCCGGCATTGTTCCACATTCCGGTACCGGGCTGCAGCTGTTCCGAGTACCAGATTCTCTTTTGTGGATGCGATAGTGCTAAAAGGTCATAATCAATCTCGCTCATCTCTTTACTCCTTGCCTAGACGAATAACTAAACCTGTTTTTCGATGTACTCCACTATGTCTTTTACCAGTTGAAACCCTGCCAGTACCCGGTCAGGGATCTCTATTTCAAACTCATCTTCAAATGCACACATTAGCTCTGCTATCTCAAGTGAATTCAAATTCAGATCATCCAGCAGATTGGTATCTGCGGTCAGTATGATATCCGGTCTACGATATGTGTTTTTGATTACTTCTATTACCTTCTCTAGCATAACTCCTCCAGTATATTTGTCGTTCCATAATGTCATAATCTATGACATTATGGTTAGTGCTTCTCAACACTCTTCGAGTGTCAGATTCCTATTCTTCTTACATTCACTTCCATTACATGCATTTGCTGTGAGTCACTGCTAAACCTTTTACTCCTGTGAGTTCATACTGCCAATAGCAAATTCTCGTTTGTGGCAATACAATGTTCACCATCAGAATCACTCCAGTATATGAGGTTAGGTATAGCTTTTGTATTATCAGAAGTCGCAATCTCTTTTGCTGTAGTTATTAGAGTATGGAAATCATCTATTATCACGCGTTCTTTTTCCATTACTGCAGTGTATTCATCCTTTCTGCGGGATAATTCTTTTACCGAAGTTTGGGTAATCCTTTGAATCAGATTAGCATTTTCGACCTGAGCAGAGAGTTCATCGATATCCTTCTTTATTCTGGTGGATTTACTTAACTGATTGTCCCATGAATTAATGGATTCTTTCAGTACTCTATTAAATGTTTCTGATGATGTAGCAATGAACTGTGGGTTTTCCTGTAGGTCGACACTGGTTCGTAGATACTTGACTCGCAGGTTTAAGAAAGAGGCCAGCATAGCACAATAGGTATCGTAACTGTCGAGGTTTAATGATGTAGCATCCCCTTCTCCAATATTATCCAGTAACTCATATCTGCGAGATAGGACCATAGCATCTCGTTCTGCCAAAGCTAAACGGATGAGCATATCGTTAGAGAAATTTCCTGTCTCATCGTATTGCAAATATAGCTCATCAATGATACTGCCAGCTGAAAATAACTCAGCAATTTCAGTTGCTTCATGGCGTGCGAGTATAGTATCTATTGTCCCTTTAATCTCATCCAGCTTCTTGTCCATAATGCTAAACTGTTGAAGCATCATGATAGTAGAGATTGCTTGCATTGCCATTATGGGAGCAACCGTTGACATAGAACTTGCAACCTGTATAAAAGGTGCCTGAGAAACGATTTTTCCACTAGGACCTAGTACTGCTGAAGTAACACCATCCCCTACTTTCATCAGTAGACTTGGATCAACTGCTGTTGACATAAATACCTTCGACGACATCTTAGCAGATAATGCTGTTCCAATTGTACTCCCAGATAATATCAAAGATGACATTACATGAGGAGAGACACTGACTTGATCTTTGGTGAATTTGCCTGTTGTTAATAGCTCTGTGTTCAATCGTTCTATGATTCTTTGTTGCATTTCTCCTGTGAATTCTGAAACAATTAACTCCATCTTGTTTTTAACTCAAACATTTTTTATTGTTACACTAAGAACGTGTTTAGAATCTATTTAATCCTAGATTTTCTTTTCATCTCCTCCCAAGATAGACTGCCATATGATATGAGCGGCTATCGAGAAATAGAAATCCATCGTTTGGTATGTCCTTTTTAAGAATCGAAGCTACCGAAATACCATGAGCTTTGGCATAACTCTCCTTCATGGTCCAGAGCCTCATAAAGGCTGTTTGCTTATCTGATGCAGTCTTAATAGTTTCCTGCTCCGATGGCGATGCTACCATCTCGATGAGGCTTGTACCTGCGTCTCTTGTCGCCTCGATATCCAATCCAATCTCAAAATCTGCTACTGCGACCGCTACAATATTTTTTGTGTGACTTATACTGAAGAACACATCCTTGTTATCGGATAGATAGGGCTTACCGTGTTCGTTGATATCGAAATCTATTGTATTTATGCTAGCGTAGTGATTAGCTAAAGCGTCCTGAAGCATCAGATATGACAACAGGCAGGCTGCCCTATCCTTGAGGAACATATATCTTAAGCATTTCTCCCTACGTACGGCAGGCAGTCGTGTGAGATTCCGGTCAATATAGCCCTGCTCTATTTCATCAATACCACTGCAGAGATAAATAAATGCTAAAGGGGGTTCATCGGTAATCGTTTCATATATTCTGAATATAGAAATATCAGATAGTTGTAGATCTGTATGAAGTAAAGTATGGTTTTCTTCCGGCATATGTGTTTCTTTCTGACTAACGTTTAATTTTCTTGGTGGTGGTTTTGTCAAACTCGGTTTCTCGTATCACGATATCGGATATCCTTTTGTATGAGGTTAACTTCGCGTTGAGCTGTCGTATATCCTCTGCCAGATCATCTAAGATGTCCTGTCTGTTTTCCTGAGATAAATCTGGATTAGCTAACGATTCAAGATACATCTCTGCAATGAGCTGATTATCCTGCTGCCTTACAATGACTTCGGTGATATACGGGATCTCGCGAAGCATCTGAACTTCAATATCTTCCGGGTAGACGTTTTTACCGTTACTGAGCACTATCATACTCTTCTTTCTTCCGGTGATATATATGAAGTTATCGTTATCAAGGTACCCTATATCTCCGGTTCTGAACCAACCGTCTATTAACGTCTCGTCTGTAAGCTGTTGATTGCCGTAGTATCCCAGCATGACATTGTCACCCTTGACTAAAATCTCACCGAAACCGTCTTCATCGGCATCAATGATTTTCACCTGACAACAGGTGTAGACCTCTCCGGCACTACCGATTCTGTTATTACCGAGTCGGTTGACCGAAACAACCGGTGAACACTCGGTAATACCGTATCCGTTGACCGTTTCTATTCCGATGTCACACAACCCTTTAATATAGATATCGTCGATTGGAGCACCTCCGGTAATTATGTACTCGAAATTACCGCCAAACTGTGCTATGACTGATTTGAATAATACTCTTCGGAGGTCGATGCCTATCTTCCTAAACCCGTTGCTGAGCTTAATCATGCTTTTCAGCTGCTTGTCTTTACCGCTCTCCTCTGCTGATGTCCATATCCGTTTGTATACGGATTCGACAATGAGCGGAACCATGAACACATTGTAGGGTTTAAATTTCAGAAAATCATCCTTTATCCGTTTCAAGCTACTATTGATGCAGAGCGTACTACCGGTGTAGAGATAGTAGAGCACACAGGTGGTAAACCCAAAGGAGTGATGCAGCGGCAGCACTAACATACTATGTCCTCTTACCTTTACATAGTGTCTGCAGGACACGGTGTTGCTGGAAAGGTTCTTATGTGAGAGCATAACGCCTTTGAGCGTTCCGGTTGTACCTGAGGTATACATGAGTGTAGACATACTGTTATCATCGATAGTAATATCAATGGCATCTCTTTTCCCTTCCAGGATAAGGGCTCTGCCCTTTTCCATAAGCTCGGTCAGACTGCTAAAGGGAATGAAATGCTTAATCTGCTTGCATTTATTCTGTAGGATTTCCAACATATCTGAGTATGAGTCAGAAAAAAATAGTACCTCCGCAGCAGAATCTGCAAGTAACGTAGCTGCTACGTCTGCAGACAGATCTCTGTCGAGTGGTACTATTATGTTTCCGGAAGTCACTGTAGCTAAGTAGGAGACTATCCATTCGTATGAGTTTTCACCGATGACTGCCAGTTTGGAATTGGCAAACCCCAGTGAATATATATATGTTGACAATGCTTCGACATTATCTTTGAATTTGATGTAGCTGATGTTAACTAACTCTTTTTTTCGCTCAAAGCAAAAAGCATTAGCTTCACCGTGTCTTTGAGCTGAGATGTTAACTAATTCTTTTAGATTGGAAAACGGTTCTAAATCGGTAAAAATGCGAGGGCTTTTCATCTCAATCACCATTGATTAATACATGAGAATAAAAATGTTTCCAAACGATTTACTGTATACCTAAACAAATTTGAATAAGAACCTATCCGGTTGTCGAACTGTCCTTTCGTTGTGTTATCATCCGACCTGTCTTGCGATGTCAGATAGCTATCTGACAAAATGTTGCTTTTATCATGCGATAAATAGAGTATACAAACTGTTGCGTATTTTTACAAGTATCTGTACCTAAAATATTTATTCATGAAACATCAAAGCTCTCCTTTTTTTATAGTTTTGCATTACTATTAATAATGCTAACCCTAATATAGCTGAAAAACTCAACCAAAATCCAAGTGTTAGTCCGGGTGGAGTATATTTAAGGACAATTTCATTCTCTCCCTGTTCGCACCATACAGCCATTAATCCACCCGTTACTTTTTCGATTACACATTCTTTATTGTTAACGGTAACTGACCAACCCTTATCCCAAGGGATAGATAAAAACACGAGGTTATCTTTGTCTATAGATATTCTAACAGTGTATCCAGTTTTTGTCCTATATGATGTCGTTGCGCTTGAAGCTCTTCGAGCTTCAACTGCTAATAGGAAATCTGCATGGGTAGTTTTTTCAATGTCGGAGAGTTTATCTATAACCCCTCATACTTTTTTGCAGTTACGTCATCAAGTATAAACGCTCTTACTAAAACAAGATGTTTTATTTCTGTTGGTAGGTTCCTAAACTCATTTTCAGTTATATATGCATCATAACAGTATCCGAGTGGAATGTCCATTCATTCTCAAACACATGAAACCCTGCTTGAGTTGAGTGTGATATATACCCTAAGTTTTGTTTTACTTCTGATGTCTCACCATAACGCAACCAGTACTTTGTTGAAAGAAAAGCTCTATAACCATACTTTTCTGAAGGAAAATCACTTATTACACTACGAGGTTCTCCTAAGAGATCATATAGTTCAAATATTGATGGTTGAATGGTGCTGGAAAAAGAATCTATAGAAGGTAGATTAACCATAGTTCCTATATTGTAGAAATGGTAACCGTCAGAATCTATTCGAAAATATTGATCTTCAGTAGGTAAATAGAAGTTTTCATCTACAGCATACAAAATACTGGGTGCTTCAGGATGCGAACCCCAACACTTATGCATCAAATATATGTTATATGCACCACACGTAATAGAAAAGACTATAACCCCGACTGTCATTAGTGTGTATGCATATCTTTTCTTTTGAATATGTCTGACAAATAGAGTAAGTATAAACCCACCTATACTGATGACTAGAGATATTGTTACTATAACTAAATTGTAGAAAAATGCTACCTTGAAATAAAGTCTGAACCATAAATATATAAGAAAAAACAATCTCCATAATACTACATATGCAATATTTCCTTTTTTGAAAGACAACTCTTTATCTTCTAACGTTTTAACAGATGTAGAGCATATAATGAGGGTTGGCATAAAGAACCAACGGGTGTAGTATTCAACATTTAGTGCCACAAATAAGCTATTAAGTATCGGGATTAGCATAAAAACTAAGCATACCTTTATCATTATTGCTTCAAAGCTTTTTGGGATGTCAACACTTATTTATAAAGAGTTTTTAAGAAAAACTTAGTAGAATGATTAGTTGATAAATAAAAAGACCATCACGCTTCACCAACCAGTACAAAGAGAGTTCCCATGAAGAAACACCCCAAAGGGGTGTTTCTTCATGGAGTTGAAATGGTGCAGAAATGAGATTAGCTATAGAAAGGATTGGTTATTTCCGCTGCTTTATCATTATCTTCTGATTGCTTCTTGGTTGAGATGAAGGCTATTACTGTTTGTATCAATACTATTGCCACCATCCATACCGTGTAGCTATCGGTGAATATCATTTTTCTGCTCATGTCTTCTGTCAGGAAGAAGAGTACTATTGCAACTGCCATCGGAATAAGACTTGAGAACTTGAACAATTCGCTGTGGTTGCTTCTTTGATCATCACTATGTTCAGTGTCCTTCTTGTGCTTGAGGTTGGCTACTATGAGGGTCATTGCGATGAGTGCTGTGGCTATTGTCAGTATCAGATTTAAGACTGCCCAGCTATTTCCTGTCTTGACGGTAATAGCAGTTATGGGTTGATTGGCAAGTCCTATGTACTGAAGGATGAATAACTCTTCTTCGAAGGAACTATCTACTGCTGTACTAGCGTTTGAGTCTACCAAGGTTGACTTAATCTTATCACCTATATCGAAACTATATGCACTGCGTGCGGTAACTCCGGTCTGGTAGTTCATGGAACTAGCAGTTGATGTTGCATATCTGTTATGATTCGCCTCTAGTTCGAGTGAAGCGTCGGGTAGTTGCTCTTGTGTGACTGTTGTTCTGTTTCTATTTGTCTCCTGGGTAGTAACTGAATTACGGAGGTTTGAATCATCACCAGTTGTAGTTGAATTCCAAATGACCTCTGAGTTGTTACCTACGTTACCGTTAATTGCGGGTATTCTATTGTCTCCGCCATCATCACCGGGATCGTCAGGTTCACCTGGGTCATCGGGATGTTCACATTCACACGGGCTTTTTCCGCATTCAGAACAGGTATCATCCGTAACACTATTATTATTGATAGCTATCTGGCCACCCCTCGACTCTCCATTGGCTAAACTCAGAATTTGATTTTGAGCAAAACCAGGATCGCCATCAGGATTCTGTTCATTACCTTCAGCAAACGCTATCATCGGAATTGAAGCTAGGGCTAACATAATAACTAACACAATTGCTAACATTTTCTTGGTCTTTGCTGTAAATCTCTTTCTCATTTTCTTTCCCCTATCTTTTTGTTTTGGTTGACTCGATGTCAACTTTTTTCTTACTGATATATTATTCGAGGGTGAGATTAAGTTTTTTGGTGTCATTTATCATTCTTTTCAGAAATATTTATTTATATATGTAACCATTTGCATCTATCTAACAGTGATATCAAATAAAAACGTATTCCACCAACACCATATCGATGCATCCGCTTGACGTAAATGCAACTCCTCTTTTGTCTATATATGAAGAAACACCCCAATTGGGGTGTATTCTTCATATGGTAGGTTATATGCTATTAGCTTGACGTTTAGATACCTGCCGATTCATACTGATCTTCGTTTTCTTCTGCATGTCTTCTTATCGACAAGATGGAGAAGATTATCTGCACAAGTGTTATGTCAACCATCCAGAGTGTCCAGTTGTCGGTGAACACCATCGTGTTGTTAAGGTTTTCGGTAATGAGGAACAATACTATGGCAAATATCGCCAGTGCAGCACTCAGTATTCCAAACAATCCTTTGCGGTTGTTCTTATCATTGCTGTCATCTTTCTTGTTTGTGAAGTTGGATGTGATGAGAGCTATCGAAGAGAAGGTCGTAGCCAGCACTAGTATCAGGTTGAGCAATGCCCATGTGTCGGATAATGGCTGCAGTGATGCCTGGGGAACTATTGAATCATCAATATTTCTTTTAGAGATAGTCTCAACCGGGGCGATAGTGCTATTGATATTCGAGAAGGTGATCGTGTTGACTGAGTCTTGTTCAGCTAATAGTTCTTCGTTGACTAGGTTCTGAACCCCCATCGGTAGATACAGAGCAGTTATAGTGCTGTTTTTCTGTACATTCAGGTATGCATCGGAATCCCATCCCGAGAAAACAAATCCATCGCGTATCGGGGTTTGAACTGCCTTGAGGGATGTTCCTCTCTTCACATGGTACTCGCCGAGTAATGTACCATCCCAGTCCACGAATCTCACCTGTAGTACTTCATCGTCAGGAATAGCTGTCCAAATTGCGGTAAACACCCTGTTACCAATTGAATCAGTATCTATCGAGTCAACTATCTCTGACTCTTCATTTTGCCAACCCTCAAAGTTGTATCCAGCTTTCAGCGGGTTCAGTAAAGCAATCGGTCTGTCATTAACTGTATATATGCTTGGATTGCTATCATGATTTGTACCATCGTTCATGATGTAACTGATGGTATATACTGTTGCTGTGTAGTATACCTTTATGACGTTTTGGTCAACATCGATTTCAAGAGGAAGATTTTCGGTGGATGTGAGTTCATATCCTTCGATTACATTATCCTGATATGCTTCAATGATTGAACCGTAGATTTGGTTTTCAAAGACTTCCGTCCTATTCTCATCTATTACATCGTCGTAGTAGTATTCTACCGAGTAACTAAGGTCGGTTCTCTTGTCGTAGTATACCTGTACTATATTTTCACTGGTTCCAATCGAAATCGGAGCTGTATCATTAGTAAGGACATATCCATCGATAACCTTGTCTATATACTCAGTGATTACTGTTGAGAAAGTCTGATTCTCGAACCTGTCTGTCCTATTCACATCGAGTTCACCGTCATAGTAGTACTCTACCGAGTAACTCAGGTCTGTTCTCTTTACATAGTACACATTGATTATGTTACTCTTTCCACCGATATGCAAAGGAGTTGTATCACTTGCTAAAACATATCCGTCTTCCAGTTTATCTTCATAGGTTGTAATTATACTGCCGTAGGTTACGTCGAAGACAACTTCGGTTTTACTGTTGTCGATTACGTTATCGTAATAGTAGTTCACGATATAAACTAAGTCTGCTCTTGAGGCGTAGTACACCTTAATAACGTTTTCTGAAGCGCCAATGGTAAGCGGAGCGGTATCAGTAACGAAGGTAAATCCTTTAGAGATTTTTGAGGCATATTCGTTGATTACGGTACCATAGGTCATATTTGTATATGTTCTAGTCTTGTTGTGGTCTATTTCGCCATCAAAGTAGTATTCAACCCTATATTCCAGATCATTTCTGATTGACCACTGTGCATACATGGAGACATTATGCTTAGGCATTACAAAGGTGCTGCTAGCTTGATATATCATGTCATCGAAGAGCCAACCATCAAAGGTATATCCTTCGCGTACCGGCAGTATATCGCTAACAATTACTGTTTCATCGCCGTAGTATGTGTTTGCATCTACCGGAGCAGTTTCTCCTCCATTGGCATCGTAGGAGACTATATATGGTGTAAGGTTGGTGTATACTGCGGTAAATGTATATGACTGATGTATTACTGCAGGGTAACTAGAATCATTCTTTTTGTAAGGAACTCCGTCTTGATCTACCCAACCGATAAAATAGTATCCGGCTTCAGGATATACTGCAGGTTCCCATGAACTTTTCCATGCAGTTTCGTCTTTTACCTGTCCGGGTCCGTTATGACTGACCGAACCATGTGTTCCAGGAAGGAACTCCACTGTCAGTATAACTCCGTTGAGTATTGCAGAGTTTTGCATCTGTATATTGTTTGTGGAGGATGGTTTGGCTCCGGGTCCAGTTAATGTAGTTCCGTTATTACTGCGGTTTGTCCATTCGCTCACAGCACCACAACTACAAGTAACAACTATGAGAGCGAGTTGTGATTTTACATCCTTCGGCATTGGCAGTGCATGGTAGTAGAGTTCAAATAACTCAATCGAGTTCTTGCCGCATATGGGACAGGTGAAGCTCCCTATACTGCCGCCAGGACCTGCTTTCCAGTAATCATCATATATTTCTGGGTTCTCTACTCTTGAGAAGGAAGCTATGAGCTCTAGGTCGCCATCAATCTGAGTATTGAAATCAAAGGCTCCATGCTCAAATGATCTCCAGCTTACAAACTCATATCCATCTTTATTAGGATCTGTCGGTCTAGTGACGGTATCACCTTCGGTAACCGACTGGCTTGAAACCTCTACTCCGTCAACCACGAAGGTCACAATATAGACCTGTGTTTGTTGGTTTGTTGCTGATGTCATAATCTCATCTTGAGTTGTTTCCAACAATGTAGCCTGTAGCATTGTTGTTTGTCCAACTTTTTCAGTAAACTCCTCGTGTGATAGAACACAACCTTCTTCACCACATATATCGCAGATATCGTCATGTCCAAATCACAACCCGATTTACCAACAACTATGCCATTGGTGATTGCCCCCTCCTTTGCCAATTGAATTACAGGGGATGCCACCAACCTCCATATTA
>Ga0082212_10007860_pt1 | contig 14021 bp, 12 predicted proteins | sample TergutNt197P3_FD_71548 | JGI IMG/M metagenome (GOLD analysis project Ga0082212, IMG submission 71548) | Neocapritermes taracua P3 segment gut microbial communities from Petit-Saut dam, French Guiana - Nt197 P3 | ecosystem: Host-associated > Arthropoda: Insects > Digestive system > Gut ... | reverse complement strand
CGATACCAAACAAAGTTTTCGCGGCTGTTTCAACCCATTTTACTTTTTGATAAGACAGTAAATCAGTGATTTGACTAATTATTATCAGTCATTCAGTTGCTACATTCCCATTTTTCGGGCGGCAACATCTGACTTGGGGTCAGTTTCAATATTTCAAAAAGTTTCTCTTGTGTTTCGTTCAGTTTGGGTATTTTTAGTGTTGTGGCATGATTGCCAATTTTTAATTCGCAGATTTTTATTTTGGTCAGTTCGGCAATCATATCGCCCAACGACAATCGCGTCGCTCTGCCTTTGTTGATTTGATGCAAATACGGATAAATATGCGTTTCCAGTTCTTTGATGATGGCAAGGGCGTAAAAACAGACTTGAATATGCCCAATGGTTGTATCTTCGCTCCGATGATAAACAGGACGAATACAAATATTGTCGCTCTTGAAATCCCTGAAATCATGTTCTACATTCTGTAAATTTTTGTATTCCCTGCGTATTTCTTCTTTGCTCATTTTTTCTTTTTCCACATCGGTGTTGATCACGTATTTGCCGCATAATTGCCAGTCTAAATCATACTTTGCTTCGTTGAATCTGATTTCAAATTTCTTGTCGTCAATCACTTCAATCGAAAAGCAGGTTTGCATTTTAAATTGCGTCAATGCATGATTGACCTGTTTTTTATATTTGTCAATCTCTTTGACGGTAAATTTTATCTTCAGGTTCCTGTTTTTTGTCTCATTCTTTATGATTTTCAGTTCGTTATCACTGTTTTGCAATCTCCTTAAATTCCAGTTGTCTTTGATCTCTTTTATTCTCTTTTGTACTTTATCCTTCTGCATTTCAAGATATTGTCTTTGTGAATATTCCAAATCCGGATTTACCGACAATACAAAACGCTCGCCGTCATCGGTTTCCACTTCCGCCAAATTTTGTGAAAACAAACTCAACTGTATCGTATCGTTGGCGAGCAATTCTTTAATCTCTGTTTTGGTCAGACCGGTAATAAATTGCAGTCCGCTGTTTTTCAACTCTTCGCTGTTGTTGATGTTGTATTTGATGCGCATTCCGCGATCGCCAACAAAAATGACGGTTTCGACACCGAAGTATTTTTTTAAATGAATGATCTGTTCTTCAACCGTTTGACTGTCTACCGTATTTCCTTTAAACACCTCTGTTCGCAAGGGATTGCCGTCTGCATCGGAAACCAAACCCACGCAAATCTGCATTTTGCCCTTTTTGCCGTCACGATTGTACCCGAAAGCCGCCAGTTCGTTTTCAACGCCTTCAAAATAGACGCTGGTAATATCGTACAAATAAACGCAATGACCACTGTGTTTGTGACAGCCAAACCATCTATCGTCTAATTTCCCTTTGTGACGCCTTAATTCTACCAGGCTTGCATAAAAGTCGTCCAATTTTAACTTTCGCATATCCAATCCTAAACGCTTAGACAGTTCAGCTTCACGTTCAAGCCAGTTGAAGATCGCAAGTTTACTGCCTTTCATGACCAGCTTGCCCATGATCATCGCTTTTACTGTTGGAACCACCGCTTCGGGCAATGTTTTTTCCAAAGTTTCATCTATGCGCAAACGCTTCATTAATTGCTCAATAACAAAGATATAGCCAAAATCGTAACAACTTTCTACCAAAATATCTTTCTCTTTTACCACCGCTTCTGTTTTCGATTTGAGGATATTTTCAATGCTCGTGATGAGGTCGTCAGGCAAATGTGAAAGATTTGCCAGCACTTTTGTCCTGATCTTACCGTCTTTGCGGTACTTATGGCAGACTAAGGTTGAAATGTACTCTTTGCCGTTTTTATATTTGGACTTGTTGCGTTGAATATACATGCTCTTGGTTTTGGCTACAAAGAAACAACATATATTTTTTATATCCAAATTTTCTAAAAAATATTTATTATCATTCTGTTGCTACTAAAATCAACAAAATACAGCGCAATGTGGTTGTTATTAAGTGGTTAATGAAAATAATCGGGGGTAAAATGGGGTATAGCGCTGCAAATACGAAAATATGCGATATTTTGATGCGTTTGCCCTGCACAGGTTTTTTTTTCTTTTCCGAAAGAAATGAGTTACTTTGTGCATGGAAATATCATATTTAATGCTGGGTAGCAATGCTGGTGACAGGGAAGAATACATGCGCCGGTGCGTTGATTTGTTACATCGTTATGCAGGGACAGTAAAGGGCATGTCAGCGGTATACGAAAGCGAACCTTGGGGATTCGACGATCCCGCGTGGTTCCTCAATCAGGCCGTAGCCATAGCGACAAGCCTGACGCCGAAGGCATTATTAGAAAATATTCAAAAAATCGAACAAACACTGGAGCGTACACGAACGCGTACCGGCGTTTATCAGTCCCGAACCATGGATATTGACATCCTTTTGTACGGCAACTGTGTGATGGATACTCCCTTCCTTGTGATACCCCACCCGCGAATGACGGAACGAATGTTTGTATTACAGCCGATGGCCGAACTGGCGCCGGATATGGAACATCCTGCGTTGCACCGGACAATGGCATACCTCAGAGAACAATGTACAGACCGTAAGATCGTAAGACGTGTAAATCCGTGAATCCGCGTTCCCCTGCACCTCAAAACAATATTTCGTCCATTCATCAACAATTTTCTGCAATTTGTCAAATTTTTTAAATTATTTCAAAAATATTTTATATATTTGCGAATAATTTATTGATAAATATTAAAAATATTAAAAAAGTAACGATAATGAAAAGAGTAATATTTTCGCTTAGTTTGTGTTTATGCATGGGTTTTGCATCTATGGCACAAGATGTAGAGGAGTATAATGCAGCTTACGCCAACAAACGCGGCGTATATCTTTTGCCGCAAAAAGGCGATTTTGCGCTGGGTGTTGATGCAACCCCGTTTTTAAGATATTTGGGAAATTTTTTCTCATCGTCGGGTAATAGTGCACCTCTGTTTAACGGTGTTGACCAGACGATTTACGGAAAATATTTTGTGCGGGACAACCGCGCCATTCGTGCAAGATTGACCCTCAATCTGTTAAACGATACGGAAAAAGGTTTTGTACGCGACGACGAAGAGTTCAACTTCGATCCCTCGTCAATAGAAACGCTTCTTGATGTTCAACATACTTCAAATACCGATGTTGAATTGGGTATTGGATATGAATTTCGTCGCGGTAATGGTCGCGTTCAGGGTTTCTGGGGCTTTGAAGCTGCTTTCGGGTTCAATAGCGGCCAAAAGAGAACTCTCGAATATGGCAATCCTATAGACGTTAACGTTGATCAGCCTACTCCTACCCGGCCATCAACGTACCAAGGATTTACAAATATTTGGGATTATTACGACTCCAGAGATCGACGGCTTACCGAAGAAAAAGATGGAAGTGTTTATTCTGCCGGTTTGGGCATTTTTGTGGGCGTGGAGTATTTCTTTGCTCCTCAAATATCAATTGGCGGCGAATTTGGCCTTGGAGCCAGGGCATACAGGACAGGGCAGGATAAAAAGATTTGGGAAAGCTGGAGTACGATTACCGATAACCTGCAATCCGAAACCGTAAGACCTGACAACTGGAATGATGTTCCGGTGATTACTGTTGGCACCCGTACATCAGGCAGAATCTTCCTGATGTTCCATTTTTAACGTTCAGAAAATGACAACACGAATTATCATTGTTGCATTGGCGCTTTGCGCAAGTTTTTCTGTTCATGCTCAGGTTGAGGAGATTGCTCAACAATTGGCGGAAAACGAATATAAAAAGTTTGCGGACGAATTACCCGACGCTTTCGCAAAAGGCAGGGCTGAGATGTTTGGAAATGCCAGAGCATTGAAAAAACAGTTTTTTTTAGAAGAAAACGCGACAACATTTGCCGATTTTTTAGGGTGGAATAAAAAGAAATATTCCCAAAAATCGTTAAGCGTTGTATTTCAAGCTCTGTCGGAAAAGTCAAAACCCGGGAAAAATAATCCCAACCCGCTTTCCGTTACATTTGACTTTCCCGATCAACCAGCAGAGTGCATCGTTACGGTACAAAAAGACGGGAAAGTTCCTAAAACGGAAAGGAAAACAAAAATGGTCAGTTATGCAGTAACCACCCAAGCCGACGTAACGGTTGAAGTCAGCAAGGAAGACGTTGCGACAAGCATTGCAAATAACAAGGTGGCGTTAATTTGGGATGGCAGAATAAGATTGGTCAACGGCGAGGTTGATGAGAAAAACATGACGCCTCCCAGATTACGAACCATTGTTATCGGCTCAGAATCCAAAGAAGAGCAAATGAGCGCAAGGGCTAAAGATTTGATTAAGGAATATTATCAAAATCTGCAATCGTCTAACAGGGCTGCCGTGTTAGCGCCTGAAATTCCGAATAAAACGGAATTTGACAGCTGGCTTCATAACAAAACAAGGCTTGTCGTTGAGGGAGATATTAATGTTCCTCTTCCTGAAGCCAAAGGTCAAACTATTGAGGTAAGAAATGTTCCGGACGTTACCATTTATGTTGATCCAACTCCCTATATGACGGAAGACATTTCTCAATATAGCAAAACCGAAGCATACCATCAACTCGCTTTGACATTTACGGTCGATTTTCAGGCAGACAAAATCACCAAAGTAGTATTTACGGATAAATTTGTCGGCCCCGAACTTGCACCAAAACCCGTTGTGGCAGTGGAACAAAAACCGGTATTAGTGGAGTCTGAAACCGTCTCGGCATCTGTTTCGCAAAGCGTTTCACAACCTGTTCTACCATCGGGAAAGGTATATTACAAAGTTCAGATTTTATTGCTTCAGTCGTATATTCCGCTTGCCGAACTGCCTCAAAAATACAGAGTAGAGAATGTAACTGTGGAAAAATATTCCGACAGACAAATTACCTATTATAAATATGTAATTTCTGCAAATAGTTTGAATGAAGCGTTTGCAATAAAGAATCAAATGATTTCGAGAGGTATCGAGGATGCATGGATTGCCGTCTATGACGGTGGCGAACGTGTTCGTCCGTATCAGGGGCATCCGGAAGATGTGAATAATAAGTAATTAAAAGACAATTTTATCCCTTCAAGTCGCGGTTCATCATGCGGTATTGCGCCATTTCGCGGTAAAGCGGTTCGCCGTTACTGTGGTTGCAATACGGATAGATGCTGATACCGCCGCGCGGAGTAAACTCGCCCCACACCTCGATATATTTCGGCTCCATCAGCGCAACAAGGTCTTTCATGATGATGTTCACACAATCTTCATGAAACGCGCCGTGGTTACGGAAACTGAACAGATACAGTTTCAGGCTTTTGCTTTCCACCATCCGTTGAGCGGGAATATAATTCATGAATATGGCGGCAAAGTCGGGTTGCGAGGTGATGGGGCAAAGGCTGGTGAACTCCGGACAGTTGAAACGCACCCAGTAATCGTTACAGGGATGCTGATTTTCGAAGGTTTCGAGGATCGTTGGGTCGTATCCGAACTTGTATTCTGTTTTGTTACCGAGAAGCATCTTTTTGATGAATTACGAAATGATTTGCAGATTCCAATTTTATTGTATTACTTTGCGATAGATAATACGAACAAGATTGATAAATATCTGATGTTTAATGATATAAAAATTTATTTTGACGATCGCGTCGTTGTATTGACCGACAAAAATATAAAAAAATCGTCAAATGACCATGATCAGGTTCATGTTTTTGAAAACAAAAAAACATTGGCCAAGCGTTTAGAGCGTTTTGAGAAGTCGGATGATGAATGTTTATATCTCATTCATAACAATATAGATGAGTTGTTCGGATATGTTGCCCCATGTTTCAAATATATCGAAGCCGCGGGCGGACTGGTAACACTTCCCGACGGACGCCTCCTGTTGATCAAACGTCTTGGCAAATGGGATCTTCCGAAAGGAAAAGCAGAAAAAGGAGAATCGTTGCAGGAAACGGCCATCCGCGAAGTGATGGAAGAGTGCGGATTGAAAACATCTCCGGAGATCACCGGCGAACCGCTACATACATACCATACGTATCACCGGAATGGAGCGCATGTACTGAAACATACGGCATGGTTTGCCATGCGGTACGAAGGCGGGGATAAGACCCTGCACCCACAGTATGACGAAGACATCACCGAGGCGGTTTGGATGTCCGCAGACCAGTTGGATATTGTTTTGCAAAACACGTACGAATCCATCAAACAGGTACTGGGTGTATGGTTGACGGTTCATTAGTTCAGAAAATCAAAATGAAGCAAATGTCATTTCGTACACGCCTTATATGTATTGCAGTTTTACTGATGTTCCGAAGTTTTGTTTCGACAGCGCAAATCAACCGCTCCGAAAAGACGGATACTGTACACAAAGTAAAATCCAATGACATCAACCCTTCATCACGATGGATACGCGAACTGAAAAATGTCATCATTGTTTCGCCTAAAAAGGAATCGGTTGCCGATTCGTTCAACATACAATCGCCCGACGAAATATACATTGAGGCCGAGGGACGTACCATTAGCAGAATACGGATAGTGCGGCTCAAACCTTTCGGCACTTCTGTTACCGACAGTGTTACCCGCAACCTCAAATGGCCGGGTAAAGCCGGTAATGCGATACATATCAATACCAACGAAATGATCATCCGTAATGCTCTGATGTTCAGTGAAGGAGAGCAGGTAAACAGTGTCAGGTTGGCTTATTCGGAACGGTATCTTCGCAGACTGAGATATGTTGACGACGCCCGTGTGACCATTGTTCCCGTTTCCGACGATGAGGTTGAGGCTGTAGTTGTTGTACAGGATGTTTTTCCTTATTCGGTGGGTTTCGGGAGCAATTTTACTTCGCAGGTTAATTATTCCATCGCCAACCGCAACATCATCGGACTGGGCGTCGAATTAAGCGCCGGCGCTTTCATGGATTCGCATAAAGACCACCTGATGGGATACGAAGCGATGCTGCGTTTACCCAATATCGGACATTCGTTTATTTCCTTTCAGGCCGACTATTTGGACAGGTACGAGAACCAACGGTATGGTTTCACGTTGCGTCGCGACTTTTATGCTCCTACTACCAAATACGCCGGACATCTGATTCTTTACAATGCGCGGACGCCGGTTCGTTATTACGACCCCTTCATTCAACGATACCGCTCAATTATTCCCATCACCATCAGGTATAACCATCTGGATGCATGGCTTGGTCGTTCTTTCCAAATCGACAAAAACCCGTCTAACAATCAACAAAAGAATTTTACGCTGTCACTCGGAGTAAAGCAGATGCGTTTTGTCGACAGACCCGAAAATTCGGAGGAATTATATTACAGATTTCAAAACCGTACCACCTATCTTGCATCGTTTACCTATTCGCAACAGGCATTCTACAAAACCAATCTGATTTACAATTTTGGCCGGACAGAAGATATTCCTTACGGATACCTTTTGTCAATCGTTGGCGGCAAAGAAGTAAACGAAATACATAACCGTCCGTACATCGGGGCGAATTTTTCATCGGGTTACTTCATTCCGAAATTAGGCTATCTGTCGGGCGCTGTTTCATACGGCAGTTTTTTCCGCAACGGGCCTGAACAGGGTATTATCAACTTTGAGCTGAATTATGTGACCAACTTGTATATTCTTGATAGATTTAAACAGCGAACTTTTATTAACGGACAATATACAAGGCAATTACATAATCCTTTTAATGATCAGTTGGTGATTGACGGCGAACATGGCATACCCGGATTTCGCAATGATTCCGTACTGGGGCGGCATCGTTTCAACCTTTCGGCCGAACAGGATTTGTTTACTCCCTGGCATTTTTACGGATTCAGTAATGTTTTGTATGTTTTTACCTATCTCAGCTGGCTTGGAGGATATGATAAGCATGTAATACTCAGTCATTTATATTCATCGTTCGGAATTGGCGTCCGCATCAGAAACAACCGTTTGATATTCAACACCCTTCAGATTCAGTTCGCTTATTTTCCGAATATTCCAAAAAATTCAAACTTCCGCTACATTCAATTTTCCAGTGAAACCGTACTACAACCGCGCGATTTCATGCCCAAAGCGCCTGATGTGATGCCGCTTTACTGATTTCATTCCTGAATACCTCCTTTCTCAGAACGGAAATTCTTCTAACGGTTTGTGTTCTAATTCCTTTTCTTCCGGTTTCCGAGCCTTTTTGTGTTCCGGAAGACCGTCAACAACAATGGCTTTGCGGGGAACCGGACAAGCGTATTCGCACGCGCCGCACCCGATACAAATATCGGGATTTGTTTCCGGAATGGTTATTTCGTCTTTGTGGGGAACCATCCTGACGGCTTTGGTGGGACAGTGCTCCGCGCAGGCTCCGCACGAAGTTCCGCCTGTAACGACAATACAATTACTTCTTATGAACCGCACGACGCCTATCTGCGTTGTGATCTTTTCTTCGGAGGTCAGCGGCAATATCGCTCCGTTGGGGCAAACTTCGGAACATCTGACACATTCGTAGTTACAGAAACTTGCATTGTAGTCCATGTAAGGCTGCATCATGCCGAAAAAGCCGTATTCCAGAAACGAAGGCTTCAACACGCCTGCGGGACAAGCGCTGACACACAGATGGCAAGCGGTACATGCTCCCGTAAAATGTTCATGCGTATGTGAGCCGGGAGGACTGACGGTATCCGTATCACGGTTACGAAATCTTCTTGAAAAGCCGTTTATACGGTTCTTTTTTCGGTTTTGTGCGAGCGTTTGACCCGAAAATCCAACAAGAGAAACCACAAAAAGTAAACTTCCGGTAATGAATTTTCGTTTGGATTTGTCGGCGTCTTTGCTCAATTTCGGTTCTTTTGCCGGCGCCAATGCGTAACGAATGGCATTTTTGTCGCACGATTGTATGCAATTACCGCACCCTACGCATCGGGTGAAATCAACTTCCCTGTTTTTGACGTCGATACATTGCGATTTACAGACGAACATACATTTTCCGCACCGGTTGCATCCCTCTGCGTCGAACCTGACTTTGAACAGCGATAGTTTCGACACAAGCCCCAGCAACGTACCTGCCGGACAAACGGTATTACAGTACAAACGGCCATTCCGCGCCGAAAGCCATGTCACCAGCGCCAACATCGTCATAGGGACGATCAGTGCATAAGGATCGGTTTTGGCAACAGTTACCGGATACAAAGCATACGACCCAAGTGCCTGAAACGCTTTTACCAATAAATTATTACCCGTCAGATACAATGGGCGGAACAGGTCGGAGACGAAACGTCCGAAGTTGCTGAACGGTTCCAGAATGTTTAACAAAAAGATGCTGCCTGTGAACAATGAAAGAAAAACGATGATGAGAACGGAATAGCGTAACCACGTTTTGGGCAGTGCAAAACGATAGCGGAATTTCTTTTTCCTGTTACTGCGTAATTCTTTCGAACACCAACTGATCATATCCTGAAAAATCCCTAACGGACAGATATATGAACAGTAAACCCGTCCAAAAAGAAGCGTCAGCGCCAGCACCGCCACGAATCCGTAGGCAGTTACAGTTAAACCGTGTCCTATGGTTTGCAGAAACTTAACGAGCGACGGCAAAAACTGCAACCAGACGAGGCCGCGAATCCATGCAGACGGCACAGAACCGCTAAAATCCAAAAACAAAAAGCCGATAGCGATCAGCATCACTGTCGAAATCACAAGTCGGAAAGGTTTGAGACGTTGTTGCATGTTTTTTTGTTTGAGTTTCGGGTTTCGGGTTTCGGTGACACGGGTTTCAGGTTTCGGGTTTTGAGTTTGGGGTCAGGTGGCTTTGCCCAACCCGGAACCCGGAACCCGAAATATTAAACTTTAATCCGGTTGATATTCAATTTCGAAAGATCCATAACGCCCAACCCCATCTCGTTGGCTATTCTGATATGAGCGACGGTTTCCGGCTCTCTGCCAAAAATCTTTGCAGCGGCGGCGTCGGCAGCCACAATGTCGGTAGAAATGATTTGCGATTTTTCGAGCGACACATCATTGACCGATACTCCTTTAGGCCCGTTTCTCTTCATCACCCGATAACCGTCGATGATGTTCAGGTCGGGTTTGCGGTACGTCGCCATGTCGGCGATACATTGCTGAAGATCGTTCCTGTGCCAGAAACCGCGATCCCACACGATTCCCATCAGGTTTTTCATGGCAAACGATACCTGCGCCCCGTCGTGATGCTTCAATACGGGTACATTGATGAACACGTCGCATTCGAGTATCTTTTCGTGCACTTTAGCGGTTTTCAATGATTTACCTTTCGGAATGCTCACTTCCCTGTAACTCCCTTCGCTATTGCCGGGTATTACTTTGGCGCCCGCGTCTTTGGCCGCTTTTTCGATACCACTTGTGGTATACGATTTTTGCCAGTTGTCGCAGGTGTTGTCAAATACAAATACGTCTTTAGCGCCGGCAGCAAAACATTCTTCAATAATTTTGGCGACTAAACCGGGGTTGGTGTTGGCTGCCAATTCGGGGCTACGGTCCCATCCGATATTCGGTTTAACGACCACCGTCTGACCCGCCTTCACAAAATTTTTCATCCCGCCCAGCGCGGCAATCCCTTTCCCGAACATTTCTTCGGGTTCTCCACCCATCACGGCAACCAAATCATACGGGGCATGAGGATTGAAAACACTCTTCCCGAAGGCTTCCTCAAACGACAGGAACGCGCCGGCTGCAACTATACTCTTCGTAATAAAATCTCGTCTTTTCATGATATAATACGTGATTAAAAAATTGGGCGCAAATTACGTAATTTTTTTAAAGATGATATATGTTTTGTATTTTTGTACCAGAGCAAACCATACTGAAAATCCCCATCACGCAAAGGCATAACGACAAAACGGAAAAAATAGTCAACATCTTCATCGTGCGTAATTCGCTTTTGTACATGGCATTGTAATCATCTTCTACCGTAGTGTACATAAACGGCCTTCCGGTATTTCGTGCTATTGCATACATTTCCGTGTATTTTTCACGAATATACTCCAGAGTTTTTTCCTTGTTGTTACCGGTAGTTTTGATAAATAGTGTCCGTCAGAAAACTCACTTTTTTCAAAAAAGACAGTCAAAAATTTCTTCCGATGACCCAAACTTTTGGGGACATTTTTACGCAGTTGGCAAATATTTTTGTTTTGTGCAACAAATATCTGAGTATGTAAAACAAAATGTCGGTTTCTCTTGCCAACAGAACGCACCATCCCCATGTGAGTTTATTTTAGAGGCTCATCGCAAATGATCTTCAGGCAGCCCGCCGGAATTTGGCGGCTTTTCGGTCTGCTTCCTTTCGGTCTTGATCCTGCAGTATCTTTCCGATACGGCGAAGATTATAAGCGATGATTGCCAAACCCACATAACGGTGCATCCCTTTTATTCCTTTGTCCGGGCAACGATCCAATCCACGGTGTTCCAATTCGTTAATATTGGATTCAACCGCGCTGTGCCTGCGTTTGGCTTTGATGAATTCAGGATCGCTCTCCCTTTGAATGTCGGCTAAACTGCGCTTCCCCTTTTTCGGAATAACAGCCTTTATGTCAAATAATTCCATGACTTCAACGTCGTCCTTGCTGAAAAAACCCTTGTCGCCGCTGCAACGGGATACCTGATACCGTTGCCTGATTCTGTCCAGCGAAGGAAGCAACAACAGATTGTCCTGCTGATGGTCGGCAACCTGCCAGTCTATCGCAAAATGCCATTGATCGGTAGCGACTAAGGTACGTTTACCCAACTCTACCGGCTTGTGTGCCTTACCTTTACAAATCCATTCAACCCAAGGCTCGAATACGGAAAAGAGTTTTTCTTCGTGGGGTATCTGCTCGCCTTTCAGCAAGCGGCGATCCACCAAATCAACATGTTTATCAAGCATTTGTCGAAAGTATTCCAACTGTTCCAAAAGAATAAATTCAGATATGCTCAATTCTCCTGACATCCTGATTTTGTGAAGCTTACCGGATAATTGACCGGCAATGAACAAATATTCCTCTGCAGCCTTCTTCAGGCGGGTCTGACGGTTTTTGCTCCTGTCTGCCGTGGCCCGGCCCAGTAGCAACATGCTGTTTTTCAGACTGCGACGCCAATACATGATTTTGCGCCAACCACTGTTGTAACCGGGATTGAGGTCTATCAGATGCGTCAAAACGTCAAGACATTTACGTCCACTGTCCCACAAAAGATTGTAATCCGTCGGAAAGTGAACATTGGCTTCCGTTACAAAACTGTCAACCTTGATACGCAAGGCTTCCGTCTCTTTTTTTTTAACAATTTTATGACCTGCTTCCACAATCAAAGCATTGATTTGACGAAGGACGTCATCATTCAGCAAACTTACATTATCAATGATGGTTTGACGGTCAAATTCCCGACCGCGAACCATACCGTCATGTACCCCAAGCATTTGACGCAGAAGACCGTCAGCGTTGGCAAGATAATGAAGGCGGTCGTAATCTGCGTTCAGGCACAGACGGGCGCCGGCAAGTACGAAAATCGTCCACAAGTCCATGCCCGGACGACCAGTGGGCTTTTTGGTGCAGATGACTTTTTCCAACAAACTGTAAATCTGCTCGCTGAGTTCCTTGTCCATGTAAATGTGCTGCATGGCGCGCAGAAACGGCGGAAATTCGTCTCTGCATTTGGTCGGAATGATAATCTGATCTATCGGGGTGCTGCCGAGGGTCAATTGTATTTCAAATCTTTTGCGCATCGCTTAATGGTTTTTGAATATTCTGATTTTTCAGCCCCAAAAATAAGCATAATACCCCAGAAATACAAGGATTTTTGATATTATCGCCAAAAAAAGTTATCAACATTCAGCATCGGAAAATGCTCATAAATCCTGTAAATCAAAAATATAAACGTTTTCTGACAGACACTAATTTGATTAATGGGTGAGCATAATGGTTAATGATTAATGGTTGATTGAACGCAGATGACGCAGATCAAACGGATTATCGCAGATTTTTTTATTTTCTTACGGTCTTACATGTCTTACGGTTTTCCTTTTACTCGCTTTTTATCACTTCCGCAGGATTTTGCCGCGTTGTGAAAAACACCTGTACCGCAATTAACGTAGCCGTAATCAGGGATACCACCACCGGAACAAGCACAAAAATCCACCAACTCAACGAGGTTCGGAATGAGTATGTTTCTATCCATCGCAGGAGTATGATAAAACTCGTCGGAATAGCGACGGCGCAGGCAACGCCTACAATTTTACCGAAATTCGTGATAAACAACGCAATAATATCCGTTGTTTCCGCTCCGTTGATTCTGCGGATGGCTATTTCTTTCTTACGTTTTTCTACCATAAACGAAACCATACTGAAAATCCCCATCACGCAAAGACATAACGACAGAACGGAAAAAATAGTCAACATCTTCATCGTGCGCAACTCGCTTTTGTACATGGCGTTGTAATCTTCTTCTACGGTAGAATACATAAACGGTTGACTGGCGTATGACGGTCTCATTTTCATGAATTTTTCACGAATATACTCCAGAGTTTTTTCTTTGTTGTTACCGGTAGTTTTGATAAATACCCTATTGGTTGTTTCCGGATTATAGGCGATAATCAATGGCGTAATCGGTTCTTTCAACGGTTTGAAATTGAAATCCTTCACTACGCCTATAATTTTCCCTCTACCCACCGAAAGCCCTATCGGATTGTCCACATTGATCAACTTTCGGAACGCTTCGTTAATGACTATATTATGAGACGTCGAGTCGGCGTTTTGCCACCAGCCCCAGCCCGGTTGAATAAATTCTCCCTCAATTATCTGCAATCCGAAGGTGTTGGCATAATGATAATCGCAAAAAATCTGTCCAAATTCCACTTCTTTCACAGCCTCCGTACTTCCCGTCCACGAAACGCCGGTACGCCGGTATTGCGCATTGTACGGCGCTCCCCAGGCAATGGTGGCGTCAATGATGTTCGGATTTTCGCGCTTGATGACCTGAATAAAATCATCTACCTGATACCACAAACCGGTGTCGAGAATGATGATATTTTTACGATCCACGCCCGTATCGGCGGTAAA
>Ga0082212_10007859_pt1 | contig 14021 bp, 14 predicted proteins | sample TergutNt197P3_FD_71548 | JGI IMG/M metagenome (GOLD analysis project Ga0082212, IMG submission 71548) | Neocapritermes taracua P3 segment gut microbial communities from Petit-Saut dam, French Guiana - Nt197 P3 | ecosystem: Host-associated > Arthropoda: Insects > Digestive system > Gut ... | reverse complement strand
GTTCTTTAATTCTGTTTTTCAGTGACGATATTTCCGTATCGCACACCATTGTTTCAGTAGTTTTCATCATGCCTTATTATACTGGAAAACCATTGAAATGTCAAGAGGTTTTTACGTTTTTTCGTAACCGTCAAATACGAGCATACAAAAAGCCTCCCGATAAACACGAGAGGCATCATCTTTTCCCCGCCCTGCAATGTTCCGGTGCGTTCCAAGGCAATAGCAAATCAAGATAATCAAAATTATTGCGAATATCCCAATTCGGCGCGTTCTTGAAAATATAGGTCAGATATTCATACGGGTTCAACCTGTTTTCCTTAGCCGTTTCAATGATGCTGAACAGTATCGCGCTGGCTTTCGCCCCACGAGGGGTATTCGCAAAGAGCCAATTCTTGCGCCCGATAACAAACGGCTTAATGCTGCGTTCGGCACGGTTATTGCTGATTTCGAGCCTGCCGTCTTCGAGGTATCGTTCCAAATATTCACGTTGGTTCCGGGCATAAACAACCGCAGTGTTAAGCCCGGTTTTGGGCGGTGGGTTAAATGTGCCCAGCCATTTGTAAAATTCATCAAGCACAGGCTTCGATAATTCTTGGCGTTTCTCAAATCGCTCTTGGGCGGTTAGTTTCGCAAAATCATGTTCAAGCGAAAACAGCTTGTCACAGAACCGTTTGCCAATCATCGCAATGGAATCCGCTTGGTCTTTTTTAGACAGCCCCTTAATTGCCTCGTCAAATTTGCGGCGGGCATGGGCAAAACACCCCACAACCTTGATGTTGTCAGATAAATCATGGTATCCTTCGTACCCGTCGGCATGGAGATAGCCGGTAAAGTTTTTGAGAAAAGCCTTCGGATGTTCGGCCCGCCGGTCAGGTTGATATTCATACAGCACAATCGGATTGCCGGTATCGCCGCTTGTCCGGTAGAGCCACATATATGATTTGCTTTCTGCGGCTTTCCCCGATTCATGCAGAACCTGCAAGGTCGTTTCATCGGCGTGAAGGACGCTGCGTAAGCAAAGCAGTTCTGCAAGAGCGTCATAAATCGGCTCTAACCAATCGAATGTTGCTTTAATCAGCCAATTAGACATGGTTTGCCGCGACAGCGGTATGTTTTGGCGGTTCCATTCCTGTTCCTGCCGGTACAGCGGGACTGCCATCACAAATTTTTGCGTTGCAATATGGGCAACTGCTTCCGCCGATGCAAAACCGCCCTTAACCACAGGATTGGAAACAGCGGCTTTGAGTATTGGTACGCCGCACTCGTCTTTTTCGCAATGGCGGCAGCCGTAGACCGGGCGAACGTGTTCAACGATAACGGCTTTCGCCGGAACCAGCTTGAGTTCACGCCGAATTGTTTCGCGGCCCATAACGTGCAAATTGCCATCGCACTCCGGGCAGATTCGCTCATCGGCAGACAAATCATGCTCAATGGTTTCCACCGGCAAATTTTCCGGCAGCTTGTCGTTCACCATATTCTTGCGTTTGCGGAAATGCTTCTCGATTTCGACGAGTTCCGGTTCAGGCACAAGAATATCCGAGACGATTTCAGCTTCGTTGAAAAGATTTGTTTGCTCATATCCGCTCTTTTCAGATGAAGCGCCGAAACGACGGTGCTGGGCAAGACGAAACTGCTCCATAAGCCACTCGACTTTGGCGGTAAGCTCGGCAATATTATTTTTGAAATCCACATTTTCAGACAATATTTTGTCCCATTCGGATTTTAGGATTGTTACCGTTTCATCTGTCTTTTTCATGCTCTAATTGTATCATAAACTCTGCATAAAATCAAGCATTTTGAACGATTTTTCATGTTTTTTCAGAGAAATCAAATGCTCAAATTCCATTCGCGTTATTTTTATTGCCGCCACGCCCAAGTCCTCATGCGGCCATATGAATGTTCCACTGATTTTAATATATTGTGAGATTCTATAAATGGGGTTCTTCCACGATAACGTAGTGATGGTATTTCCTCTTTTATTGCAAAACGCATAGACTTTTCCGCCTAACGGATTATCTTTTAATCGCTCAAAGACTACTGTAGCGAGTTTATCGGCACTTTGCCACTGCAACTTTCCGCAAACAAGATGCACGGGCGAATCTTCGAGAGAGGCGTTGCTGCCAAGTGTGCTTTCACGCAGTGCCGCAAGCCATTCTTCGGCATTCCCCGCTAAACGGAACTGTTCTCTTAATGGCATAAGATGCAGAGGTGTAAATGGCGCAGAACGCTCACGCTGCATCCCAAAATCATGCACCCAACTGTAAACCGTTCCGACAGATATGCCAAAATGCCGCGCAATTGCCGCGCTGCCTATACCTTCCCAGTACATCTCCATTGCATTTTCAAAAACTTCCGGCTCATGCTGCCATAATTTATGCGGTCTGTTAGGAAATTTCTTTTGAGCCTCTGCCCTGCCTTTGCATAAACGCGAACAGTATTTGCGCGTATCCCGCTGGCATAAGCCTTCGAGACTTGCTCCGCAGTATAGGCAATATTGATGTGTTTGCTCCATACAACTCGCCCCCTGCCATTATTTTGACAGAAAAGAAGCGGGTTGTATAGGTATGCCTGTATTTGACGCTTACCAGAAAAAGAGAAAAATGTCAAGATAAAAACACAGAATATTCCTTGATATTTCAATGCTTTTGGCAGTTTTGGGCAGCCTTGCCGCTTCGGAATTTTTAGTTTGAATGTCGGTCAATGATGATGGGTGAGGGTTGAATAGTTACATACCCGCTACAAACAGCCTTGCTATCCTTTAGGCAAGCCGATTGAAATCGGTTAAAAAACGAAGGAGGCAAGGCTATGTTTATCTATCACAACGCACTCAAAAACCTCTTGCGGAACAAAGGCCGCAACATCTTGGTGAGCGTCATCCTGCTGATTGTGATGACCGCCACCACCGTATCCCTGTCAGTCAATTCCATGTCCGACACGATGATTGACCAGTACAAGGAGGGTTTCGGCGTGGAAACGGAAATTATCACCGATTGGGATTACGCCAACAGCCACGCAAAAATAGTGAAGACAGAGAACCCGGATGGCAGCGTAAGCGAAATGTCAACCTATGAGGCGGTGGAAATTCCAATGGAGATGTATGTGGACTTTGCCAATTCGGAATATGTGAAAGACGCTCTTTTGACCGCGGCCTCTGCATACGCTTCGGACAAAATTTCACCCGCTACATCCAATAACACATATCTCCGTGGGGGGACACTGGAAGAACTTCTCGAGCTTTACGGCAAAGAAACCCGCGAAGAACTGCTCATGCTGTTTGGCGGCGACAAATCCGCTGAAGAAGAATTGGAAAGGATTCTTGATGGGAAGCCCACCGCAGTCGGTACGCTGTTCGGATATTCCGATGCTTCTCTGATGAAAGATTTTCGGCAAGGAGAAAAACGGCTGACCGAGGGCAGATTGTTCGAGGACACGGGCGAGTGCCTTATCAGCAAAGAGCTTGCTCGGCATAACAATATCAAATTAGGCGATATGATTCCCATATCCGGCAACTCGAAAGCACACGACACGGATACGATTGACTTGACCGTTGTGGGGATTTTCGAGGATTTGAAAGGGGCTGTACAGCCACAAATGGGCGAAAAGACAGAAATCAATGCAAAAGAAGATGATTTGATTGTCAGCTTCGACACCCTGTGCGCTGGTGGGTTTACCCGTGTAACACCCGGCAGTATCACCTATTTCCTAACAGACCCTGAAGCTCCAGAGCCGTTCTTACAAGAGTGCCGGGAGAAAGGGCTGGATGAGAGTTACATCCTTGACTATGACATAGACAGCTATAACGCAATCGTTGAGCCTGTAAAGGATATGTCCGGCGTGGCCGTCACCTTCGGCATTGTCATATTGATTACAGGCGCGGTGATTTTGGTGTTCCTTTCGGTCATCAATATCCGGGAGCGGAAATACGAGGTCGGCGTTCTTCGGGCCATCGGCATGAAAAAACACCAGCTTGCCCGGAGCATGATATACGAATCTCTATCCCTTGTCACCATTTGCACCTTGCTTGGATTGCCGCTGGGCGGTCTTTTGGCAAAACCGATTGCCGGGGTATTGCTGGATACTTCTGAAAATGTCAGCATAGCGGCATCGTTCAACATGGGGCTATTGCCCTTGATATTACTGGTCGCAGTCGCTCTCGGCATACTGTCCAGTCTGATTGGGATTCTGTATATCACACGATATGAACCCATGAAGATACTGCAAGAGAGAAACTAATATTCCCCCGCCTACGGCGGGGGAATATAGAAACTATTTATATGTGGAAAGGAACTAAAATCATGAATACATTAGCCATCAACAACGTGTCGTACCAATACGGCAAAACATCAAAGCCGGTGCTGAAGAATGTGTCGGCAACCTTTGAGCAGGGCGTTTTATATTGCATTGTCGGAAAATCCGGCGCGGGGAAAAGTACCCTTTTGTCCTTGATTTCCGGCCTTGACAACTGTACGGACGGCACGATTCTTTATGAGGGCGAAAATTTAAACACCCTGAACCGTGACGAGTATCGGGCGAAAAATATCGGCGTTATCTTCCAAGGCTACAATCTGCTGACAAACTGCTCCGCCGTGGAAAATATCGTATTATCCATGAATATCAGCGGGCAGCGTGACGCTGCACCCAAAAAAGATAAAGCCTATGCGCTGCTGGCAGAGCTTGGCATAGACAGGGAAACCGCCGATAGGAAAATACTGCAATTGTCCGGCGGCGAACAGCAGCGTGTCGGCATTGCCCGTGCGTTGTCCCATCAACCCGACATCATCATTGCCGATGAGCCAACTGGCAATTTGGATGGCGAGACGGCAAAGGGTATTATGGATATATTTGTCCGCTTGGCGCATGAAAAAAACAAATGCGTGATACTCGTCACCCATTCAAAAGAAGTGGCGGCCTATGCCAATAAAATCATGCGGATAGCGAATGGGAAACTGGAGGTGCAAGGAAAATGAGAAAGCTGATGATATCCCTGCTGGCGGTCGTTATGCTTGCCGGATTGCTGTCGGCTTGCGGCGGCGAAAAAAAAGAAGATAACTCCGGGAGTCCTGCCCCTCCGGGGCAAAACGAAACGCAGAATCCTAAACCATCCGATGACGGTAAAACTGACGGGAACAAAGATGCGCGGGATGGATTGCCCGAAGGTGCTGTGGTACAACACGAGCGAACCTTTGAGATTGATGAAAACAGGGATGGGCCGGAAAACGAGTATCGGTTTGAATTAAGGGATGAATGAGGTTCTGCTGTTCCGGAGTCAGGACGGCGGCCGATAAATTTTTTTGTCTCACGACCCCCCCGATATAATCGGCATAACGCCAATTATATCGGGGGAATCTCTCTAAATTCTCTTTTTTATCTCCTTTTTTTCTCTTTTATTTCCCGCTTGCTCGACAAAAAAACAGCCCGTTAGGGCTGTACATACAGATATTTTGTGTTATAATGTAAATGCTTGCCGCTTCATAGGGAGAACGAATAGCCGGTGTGATGCTCGGTTTTGATGCAATCCCCGTTTCCTCCCGCCTGTACAATCTTGTCCCTCAGCTTATGTACAAAATTGTGAAGGTAGCTGTGCTTGGATTCTTCGTAGCCAAGACCCCAAACACGCCGGTAGATTTGTTTATAGGACAGCACCTTCCCATGATTGACCATGAGGTAGTACAGCAAATCAAATTCCTTGCGGGTAAGGTCTGTTTTGTTACTGCCGATAAATAGGCTGCGCTGGGCAGGAGAGACAAGCATATCTTTGAACACCATAACCTTCGTGGCGGGCAGTTTCATTTTGCTCCGTTGCTCAAACCGCTCCACATAGGCAAGCACACAGTCTATATTGTCTTGGGGTGTTGGGTGCCATTCTCCATATAAATCCGCACCGGCTTTCAAGGCTGCCACCTGCTTGGCTGTGGTAAAACTGCCGGATACAATCAAAATCGGGAGATGGGTTACGCTACGCATGGTGGAGAGCAGCGGCATAAAGTCCACAGAGTCCCCATTGATGGCGATGAACAGATAGTCTTGCTCCGTCAGCAATTTTTGAATTGCCCCGGTCATGGTGTCAAAGCGGTCAAGCCCAATCCCACGCTCCGCCCATATATCGGCGTGTTCGTAGGCCACTTTATGGTCGCCGTCAAGGTTTAGGTATTTCATGCCGGCGCCTCCTCCGTTTTTCTCCATCCATAAATTTATTTCAGCAACATCTCGACCATGTTTACTATAACACTTTTCCCTTCCGGCGTCAATTTTTCGGTCATGTCAAAGAAGTCCCGGTTTCGTATATTCTCGCCGCCGTCATCAAGGAACACATCCTCCATATAACGGATGCCCTTTTTGAACTCAGTCGCCCCGATTAGATAATCCACGCTCACATCGAAAAACTCGGCAATCTTGGTTAGCCATTCCGCTCCGACCTCCCGATGCCCATGCTCGTAGCCGGATAATGTCGCTTGTGGTATTCCCAGCCGTCTGCTCAATTCGGATTGCCGAATCCCCATTTCCTGCCGCAGAGTGATGATTCTTTTGCCTGTACGATACAACGCCCATTCCCCCTTGCAAATGAACAGTCGTCTGCCAACTTATATCCATATTTGAATAAGATTACCACGGAATAGATGTTAAACTGGTTTTTTCGTCGAAAACGTGATATGATTTGTCGCAACATAGTGTTTCAAGCAAAGGAGGGTTCTATCTTGGTACGAATTGCCATTTGTGAAGATGAATTGGAGCAAGTGCAGATAATCGCAGGGTATCTGGAGACGTTGAAGCCAAGATACCCCGACATTGTTTGGGATGTTTTCCGTTCGGGCGACGATTTGCTGGAGCATTACCGGCGTTCGCCTTTGGACGAGCATTACGACCTTGTGTTTTTCGATGTCCAAATGCCCGGAACGGACGGCGTGGAAACGGCCTCTATCATCCGGGGGCTGGATAAAAAGGTGCTGTTCATCTACATTACCAGCTTCCAAGAGTTCGTTTTGGAGGCCGCCAACACTTATATGTTCCGATATTTGATTAAGCCCGTTGCGTGGAATAAATTCCTCAGCGTATTTGTCGATGCCTATAAAACGCTGAACGTACAGCGCCACACCTTCACCTATACTAAGGAATATGTGGACACCCGGCTGTATACGGACGATATCCTCTATTTTGAGCGGCTGGGGCGAAAAATCAACATTCACACGAAGGAAGGCACCGACAGCATTTGGCATCAGATTTCCAAGCTGCACGAGGAATTGTCGCCGTTTGGATTCGTGATGGCGCACAAGTCTTTCTTGGTAAACATGGCCTACATATATAAGGTAAGCCGGAAGTTCCTCGTCTTAAACGACCACGCCACCCAAATCCCAATCGGTGCCACCCATGTGCAGGAAGTCCGGGATTCGTTTATGGAGTACGAGTTTCGGAGGGTAAACGCATGAGTTGGATGGCACTTGATGTTTTTATGCAATTAGCAGAGTTTTTAATTGCATACACTTTTTTCAGAGATTTCTTGGGGCAGAAAAATCGAAATAGAGCAGTGTGGGCAGTATGCGTCATTGCATATGTTGGGTTGTTTAATCTGTCTAAGTTTTTTGTTGAAGACTTTGCAATCAGAGTTCCATTGTCGGTAGCGATTTTCTTTTTGATGTCTTTAATGTTTGGCAACAGCATTAAGATGAAATTGCTGGCGACCAGTCTATTTTCTGTTTTTCTAATTGTGGCTGATACCGCCTCTTTTTATTGTCTTCTCTTTATATATGGGGTTGACCAACATACAATAGTTGGCAACGAATTGTTTGCAATTATTGGTGTGATTGCGTCAAAACTGTTGGTGCTTCTAATCGTAAAGATAGTTGGCAGTTTGAGAAAAAAAGACAATAATCGTTTATCATTTCACCATTGGCTTGCAATAGTAACATACCCGATAGCAAGTTGTTTTTTGCTTTTTGTGATTATTGATTTGAATTGGAGTCCCAATATAACGGGCGCATCATTATCGTGGATTTCAGCCGTTGCAGTCATATGCGTACTCTATTTTAACATAATTGCTTTTCGTCTTTTTGAGTATTTCGCTGAAAGGTCGGAAAGGGAGCTGCGAGAACGCTTATTGAAGAGCCAAGTTGCGGCACAAATCAAGGAAATGGAACGGCAGAATTATGAGAAAGTGGCAAAAAAGTCATTTTTACATGATTTGCGGCATCATAACCAGCTTTTGTATACGTTGGTAGAAAAAGGAGAGGCAAAAGAGGCACTCGACCTCATATCCAAAATGCTGAAGCTCAACGAAAGCGAAGGCGATTATGTCCATACTGGCAACACGGCAATCAACGCCCTTTTTAACTCGCACCTCGGTTACGCAGAAAGTCAAGGCATTAAGATTGATGTGGATGAAATCCTTTTGCCGGCAGGGGTGGAATTGGATATTGAGGATATTTGCATCATCTTTGCCAACTCCCTTGAAAACGCAATTGAGGCTTGCCAAAGGGTGGATGAAAGCGAGAGGTACATCAAGATTATATTGAAGCACCGGGACGATAGGCTGGTTTACAAAATATCCAACCCGACAGATGGGGATGTAGTTGAAGATAGGAATGGCGGGTTCAAATCTACAAAAACCACCGCCGGGGAACACGGTCTTGGAATTGGGAACATCGAAAAAGCCGTGGACAAATACGGCGGCGTTTTCACCGCCGAACACAGCGAAAACATATTCACGCTTGGGTTTTCAATTCCCATCCATGATACGGCAAAGGTTCAAAAAGACGAGTAAAAGAGGTTTAACGGCGATAAATAATTAAATATTGAAAAGGCTGTGCTATATTCGTGCCATTCCCGAAACGTGAATGGTGGCAAGTATGGCACAGTCTTTTTATGCCAAGCGGTCAATGACCGGGCATCCGACTCCCTGCTGCCGTTGATATCTTATGCGGGAGGAGGTGACCCCACATGACTGCGAAGAAAGAAAAGGGCGTAAAGACAAGAATCGCCAAGACGCTTGCTCCTGTTGCGGATTCCACTGCAAGAAATCTCATTGGATTAGGCTGTGCATTCATCTTCCATCAGCCCAAACTGCCAAAAAAGTTGCAACACACCGTAAAGTAAGGAAGTTGCCGCAATCATAAACATCCTCAATCAGGGGATGTTTATGATTGTAAGGGGAGGGAAAATGATGCTAAACAAAATGACGCTCAGTTTGGCGAGGGCGTATTACGCCCAAAGCGGGACGGAATATGACGAGGACGATATAGAAGTTTATTCCTATGGGTTGCAGATATTTTTATCCAACGTGTTCGAGGTGCTGGCTGTCCTTATTATAGGGCTGTGCATCGGGCGTTTTTTTGAGACGGTTGCTTTTTTCGTCTCGTTCATCTCCCTGCGCTCCGGCGCGGGCGGTTACCACGCCAAGACGTATTTGCGGTGCTTCTTGGGACTGCTGGTCGTGTATGGGCTGCACATCGGGGTTCTCATGCTGACGCCAACCGCTGTAATCTTCTATGTGCCGCTGGGAATTTTGGCGTTGTCCGTATTCCCGATACTGAGGTATGGGGTTCTCAATATCGGAGATGAGATTTCAATTTCTTCGGTTAGGCTTGCTGGTCAAACGAAATCCGAGTTTTTTAATGTGGAGGCGGTTGTAAAATCAATACGGGAAGAACTTGACATTATCGAAGGAGTGAAAGAAATTGATTCTGCATCTAAAGGGAGCATCGTGGGCGTTGACTTAAAGGAAGTATACAGCGGACGAAAAAAAATCCACAAAAAAGATGTGAAAATCAGCCGACAAAGCATTGGGTTTTCGTCTGAAGAAACCTTTGAACAACAGAAGGAGTTTTACATCCGATTTTCTGATGCTTCGGCAGTTATTGATATCCTCAATAATACGAATCAGGATGTTATATTGTTTTGGTTTGGTAAGAGAGTCGCTGCTAAGGTTGTTGAGATACCAAATTCTCTTGATGGTATGGTTATTCAATTGCTTTCAAACATGAAACTTGCAATCCCTAACAGCAGTATACTCAAGAGCGAAATAATTAAAAACACAAAAATGATAACATATCATCAAGGCGAAATGCACTATATCAAGGGATTGATTGAGTTTGATAAATGCACCATGTGATTTGTTCCCTAACAGAAGAGGCTTCTGTAAATATAAACTAGGAGGAATAACAATGGATTACGCGGCTACACACAAAATTGTTGCTATTGTCAACAAAAACTTGGATATGGGGGTTGCATTGAATGCGTTGGCGCATTCGACTGCAGGTCTTGTAGCAAGTGCAAGCGATGAACTCAGAGAACAAATGAGTTTTATCGATTTCCCCGACAAGAGCGGGAACAATCACCCCAGCATTTCCGCACTCTCGCTGATAGTTCTCAGAGGGACATCAAATGAGATAAGGAAAGCTCGAGACAAATTTGTGGAAGAAGAAATCCATTTTGTGGATTTCCTAGAAACCATGACGGGCGACACATACAAAGAACAGTTGGATAAAACTGTAGGCACTTCCTACGAGGACTTAAACTTCTTCTGTGCCGTTGCGTTCGGGAAAAAGATTAAGTTGGACCCAATTACAAAACGGCTTTCTCTTTGGCGATAGTGAACAGGATACTTTGGCGTGATAGGAATAGCACACAGTAAGGCTTTGGTGTGCTATTCCTGTTATGGGTATTTTTGAAAGAAGGTGTCGAAATTGGGGTTTGGTATTTGCAATGCAATTGGTAATACACCGATTGTGTATATAAAAGGAAATCCCAATTATTATGCCAAACTTGAAGGATTCAATCCATTTGGAAGCATTAAGGATAGAGCAGCTTTTTTTGTCATGAAAGAAAGCTACAAACAGAATATTATTTCAAAAACTACAGAGATAATAGAATCGTCCTCTGGTAATTTTGCAATTGCCCTAGCTGCGGTGTGTCAATTGTATGGAAATAAGTTTACGTGCGTTGTCGACCCAAGTTTAACCCCTTTAAATCATCAGATTATTCAATGCTATGGTGCTGACCTCATTTTTGCAGACGTTGCGGATGATAATGGAAGCTACCTAAAAAATCGATTGGAAAAAGTCAATCAATTGTTGTCAAATAACAAAGAATTATATTGGATTAACCAGTATAACAACCCGTTGATGCGTCGGGCATATACTGAAACAATTTGTGCAGAGCTATGTAATAGTTTCGAATTCATAGATTATTTATTTGTTCCAGTTAGCACTTGTGGGGTAATTGCTGGACTGTCAATCGGAATTAAGGATAAATATCCAAAAACAAAAATAATTGCTGTTGACATAAAAGGCTCTCGTATTTTTTGTGAAAACCCTTCTGGAAAAAGATATATCCCCGGTATGGGTGCGAGTATTGTCCCCGGAAATCTGCAGTATTCTATAATTGACGATATTGTCCATGTTCATGAAAAAGATGTTATTAGGCATTGCACAGAACTTCTTTCTCAAAGCATATTAGTTGGAGGCTCTAGTGGTGCAGTTTCTGCAGCAATAGAAAAGTATTTTTGTTATAAGAAATCTGAATGTGTCATTGTTGCCATTTTCCCAGACAGAGGAGAGCGGTATCTTTCTAATATTTATGATGCCAGATGGAACGATTGTTTTGCATGATGGAGGTGTTTTTATGCTTTACGCTGATGACAACGTTATTAACAAATTAAATGTAGAGTGGTCTGCTCTGCTTTCTATAATAAAATCGGCCGTACAGATAAAAAATACAGGGGATTATTGCCAACCGCTGAAACCTTATTTAAGATATAATGATTATAAAAATAGAATTATTGCCATGCCCGCATATTTAGGCGGTGATGTGTGTATCGCTGGCATAAAATGGATTGCAAGCTTTCCCGATAATTTAAAAGCATCCATACCGCGTGCTCACTGCACGATAATACTAAATGATGCGTTAAGCGGAATCCCATTGGCATTCTTTAATTCTGCTCGTTTAAGTGTATTGCGTACAGTCGCAGTATCTGGTGCGATATTGGAAGCATTCTTAGCGTGTAGAGGCGGCAAATTAAAGGTTGGAATTATCGGTTTTGGACCTGTCGGCAAAGGCCACTACCAACTTATAAATGAACATTTCATTGATAGAATCGAAGAGATAGGTATGTACGATATACGAGGAATTGCCGAAACAGATGATATTTTTCTATGCCGCAAAATACCGACAAAAATACAAAATTCATGGGAGTATTTGTATTCTATCTCTGACGTAGTGATAACTTGTACAGTTGCATCGACACCGTATATTGACGTAAAACCGAGGGATAATGCGCTGTTACTTAATATTTCATTGAGAGATTACAATAGCCAGATTTATAGCTGGGTTAAAAACTCAATAATTGTAGATGATTGGGATGAAGTATGTCGAGAAAATACTGACATAGAAAACATGAACAAAGATTTCGGGTTGTTGAAGAAGGACACGCTGGATATGTATGATGTATTGTTTAAATCTGCACTGACAAATATCAGCAAAAGTCCTATCATGTTTAATCCAATGGGGTTGGCCATTTTTGATATAGCTATATCAAAATATTATTATCAGCGATTGCTCTGCACAGGATGCGGAGTTTCGTTATAGGGGTGAATTGAAATGGGAAAACAAGTTTTTATTTCACACGCCTCTGAAGATAAAGAACGCGTGGCTATTCCTTTTTCCGAAGAATTAGAAAATTATGGGATAACATATTGGTTAGATATGAAAGAGTTATCTCCGGGAGACCAGTTGTCGGAGAAAATATTTAAAGAAGGAATTGCAAAATCCGATTACGTTGTCGTTTTTATTTCGAGAGTATTCTTATCTAAGGGGTGGGCAAATGCGGAATTGAGAAATGCTCTAGCAAGACAGGTACGGACAAACACGAAATTTGTAATTCCGTTCCTAGTCGATATACAGTTTTTAGAATTGTTGGAAATATACCCTGAATTTGAAAATGTTTTTTGCGGCGACTTAAAAAATGGGATAGACGAAGCGGCAAGACAACTAAATAGAATCATTAATAGTTCGGCAATAACGAACTCCGCACTATTTAGAAGAATTGAATTGCTGTCTATTCTCAACTGGTATAAATCCGATGTCGTTGAGTCGCTGAACAAAATGTCTTATGACCAAGTATTATCGCTTTGCTCTCCAAAAACTATTGAATTGTTCTATTCTTATGTTTTTACGAATTTTTCGGAGCAACAGCAAAAGCAATTCTTGTTTGACAGGTTTTCTATGGAATGCGTTGACCCGGTTGAGTCGTTTTTCCAAATATCACTAGCATCGAACTCTAACTGGAAAGATAAAAACAGCATAATAAACAGGATATTGAAACAATATCCTGCTCCTCAGCCGCATAATTTCTTGTCGATGCAATTGCCTAAAAAAGAAGTTTCATTTTTCCAAAAGATATCGGCGGGGACTTTCATATTTGGAGCAGAGGAAGATGATAGGTATAGAAGAGACTGGATTACAAAGCCTGTACACATATATTTGAACGAATATTCTGTTTCAACGACACCTATTACTAACCAAATCTATGAGACATTTTCTCCCGAGCATTGTGTAAAAAGATTGACAACAGAGGAAGATATGCCACATCATCCTGTGGTCAATGTAAATTGGTATGAGGCTACTATGTTTACAATATGGTTGTCACAAATTATGGAAACAGTTTCTTTACCAACAGAATTCGAATGGGAAAAAGCAGCATCTTGGTCTGATGATACTAAAAGACGAATCTTCCCGTGGGGTAGTAAGTGGAAGAAAAACTGTTGCAATAGTTGGTATGATGGGGCTAAAAAAGGAACGACCAGAGTCGGAGTGTACGAAGAAGGTAAAAGTGCTTATGGACTATATGACATGAGCGGAAATGTGTGGGAATGGTGTTCTGATTGGTTTTCTGATGATTGGACTAAATATTTCTCAGAAAACATTTCTTCCAATCCTCGTGGCCCGATGATTGGAAATCGAAAGGTTGACAGGGGAGGCGGTTGGTATAAAGATGTGGGAATGCCAACTGTATATATGAGGGCAGGGGATGC
>Ga0082212_10007858_pt1 | contig 14021 bp, 11 predicted proteins | sample TergutNt197P3_FD_71548 | JGI IMG/M metagenome (GOLD analysis project Ga0082212, IMG submission 71548) | Neocapritermes taracua P3 segment gut microbial communities from Petit-Saut dam, French Guiana - Nt197 P3 | ecosystem: Host-associated > Arthropoda: Insects > Digestive system > Gut ... | reverse complement strand
CATCCTGCGCACTGCCCCCAACCCTGTCATCCTGCGCACTGCCCTCAACCCTGTCATCCTGCGCACTGCCCTCAACCCTGTCATCCTGCGCACTGCCCCCAACCCTGTCATCCTGCGCACCGCGTAGCGGTGTCGCAGGATCCAACATCCGCTCATGACAGACTCATCCCCCAACGGCCTATTGGTGGTCGACAAACCAGCCGGCTGGACCTCGCATGACGTGGTGGGCTGGCTCCGAAAGCTACTAGGAACCAAAAAGATTGGCCACGCCGGAACGTTAGATCCAATGGCTACCGGCGTGCTGGTGGTGGGAGTGGGCAAGGGCACAAGGCTACTGACCTATCTGGTCGGATTAGACAAAACCTACACCGCCACTATTCGTTTGGGCCAAGCCACAAACACAGACGATTCCACCGGCCAGATCACTTTTTTGGCAGAGCCTGGCGTTGTGACAGGACTGAGCGCGGAACTGATTGGTCAGGCAGTGGCCCAGTTGACCGGCCCCATCATGCAGGTACCAAGCGCGGTCAGCGCCATCAAAGTAGACGGCCAGCGGGCTTACGCCCGCGTCAGAGCCGGAGAAAAAATCGAATTAGAACCTCGTTCGGTAACAGTCCACCGTTTCGATGTGCTCCAACACAACCGTCCACCCTCTTGTCATCCTGCGCACCGCGAAGCGGTGTCGCAGGATCCAGATACAGCCTCTGCATCTCACGCCACGCCAACCGGCGAATCGCAGAGGATGCCCGCACTAATGCCTCTAGCAGATGCCGCCTTGATGCTGTTCCAACCACGACACCTAGCATCCACCCAGGTCAACGCCCTGACTCACGGCCGTTTCATCGAGGCAACCCCCGACTTAGTGGGCTCAAAAGACTGCCCGGTTGCCGGCATCAGTCCAGATGGCCAACTCGTCGCCCTGCTGGCTGACAAGGATGGCCAGACCCGCCCGCTGGTTGTGTTTGCCTGATTCACCAGTCTTTGACGGTTACACCAGGCAGGATGGCCCCACCCGGGTACTTCTACCCAGGGACTTTGGCGCCAATTGTGGTTTTCGTTGCCTCTATCACAGTCATGGGTCTACACTGGTCTGCAACTGGCAGTGGTGCCAGGGGCAGCCTTGTCTTCAAAGGATGCTTGGCCCTAGCGAAAAATGAAGGACAAAATTATGACGATTCGTAAGCGTTCAATAGGGGGGGGGGCTGACCTTCAGCCTAATAGTGGTGTTGGCGGCAGTAGTATTACCGGCCCAAGCCGGTGATCAAGATGACGTTCCAGACCTTGGTGAACCAGCCGATCCGGCCGTTGGGCAGGCAGTGTTTGAGCCTGATCCGCGCCTGGCGGACATGATTGCGGCCCAGGCTGAAGAGCTGCTGGGGGACCGCTATGTTGACTTGTGGTTGGCGGAGGATCACCAGACCATGATGGTGGGGGTGTTTGAGCCGACCGGTGGGGACCAGGTGCTGGCCACTGAGTGGGATGATCTGGCTGAGGTGGAGGTGGCCGAATGCCCGGTAAGCCGGGCCGACTTGGACAGGGCCGTTGAGGCCGCCGTCGAGGCGGCTGGTAGTGACCTGGTGAGGGCAGCCCCTGACTACCGTAATGGAAAGGTCCTAATGCAGGCACCCGCAGATAGCGTCACCGACGTGATCGAACAGGTGGATGCAACCGATGGCTTGGTGGCTGTCGAATCTGGACAGCCGACATTCCGGTCTGCGCCTGGAGCCATCATGGTTGAGGTAGAGGCTAGTGAATTGGCTGGTCCGCTTGAAACGATGGACCCACCTGAGTCAAACAGGAAACTGCCGTTGAGAGCGGGAAAGAGAATCTGGACGCCGCAGTCGGGTTGTACAGCCAATGCCTTGATTCAGATCGGTTCAGTCAAGCACATGCTCACAGCGGGCCACTGCGGAGCCAAGAATGATGCAGTGACCATGAACCTTGACAAACCATCGACCTACGATGTCCAGGTTGGGCAAATCGGTCTTTCAACTTGGTATGCAGTACCCAATCATGGAACCATCACAGGGGATTATGCCCGGTTCATTGTGACACAAGAGGCCAAAGCGTCGATCTTCAAGAACTCGACCAGCGCCCTAAACATTACCGGGTGGGCTACGCCGCGAGCTGGTTGGACAGCCTGTACTAGAGGGGCTACCACTCAAACAGAAAAATGCGGAGAGCTAAAAGGGCTTCAACCTCCAACCGGCCCAAACTATTGCCGCAAGAATACCAATGACTGCCGAGATGTTGCTGGTTTGTGGAGAGCTGACGTTCCCAGTGATGATGGTGATTCTGGTAGCCCGGTGTATTACAAGGGCCCAAATGGAACAGTGATACTTGGTGTGCTCAGTGGAGGCAACGAATCATACAGTAGGTTCACGCCTTTTGGTACTGCGTTGGCTGGGGTTGGTGCTGGTGCGAGGTTGGTGTATGGGCGTGGTTTTGGTGTGCCGCCAGCTGCTAGTGTGCCTGGTCCGTTGCGTCAGGTCTTGTTGAGCCCTGATTTCACTCAGGATGGTCGCGGTGAGGTGGTGGCGTTGGATCAGTCGAACCGGTTGATTGCTTGGGAGACTCTGGCTAGTGGCGTGGTGAAGCCGCAGGCTGGGATTATGCAGATCGGGTTCACTGGTTACACCATGGTGGCGCCGGGGGATTGGGATTCTGACGGTGTGCCGGACATGCTTGGCTTGTTGGATGGGTCGATGTACTGGTTTAAGGGCCAAGGTGGTGGAGCTATCTCGGGTAGAAAGCTGATCTCTTCGGGTTGGGGCAGCCCAACTCAGGTGGTGGCGGTTGGTGACATTACTTCTGATGGTAATCCTGATCTGCTGGTGGTTAGGTCTGGGAACTTGTACCTGTATGCCGGCAACGGTGCTGGCGGGTTCAAGACGTCGAACCTGCAGGTGGGTAGTGGTTGGGCGAACTACCGTCTGTTGGGTGTGGGGGATCAAGATGGTGATGGTAAGGCTGACATCATGTCGATCGACTCGACCGGGAAACTGTGGTTCTACAAAGGCAAGGGGGATGGTACTTTCTACACCAAGGTGGATAAGGGTGGTAACTGGTCGTATTACACGGTGGCTGCGGGGGCTGATCTTGATGGTGACGGTAGGGCTGACGTGGTGATCAGGAATGATGCGACAGGTAAGGCCTATTTCAAGAAGTCACTTGGTTCAGGGTCGTTCGCTAGCCCGGTCGAGATGGCGACAGGATGGTGAGGAGACCATGAGAACACGGAGGGTAAACATGAAACCACAGGTGTTGCGCGCCATCGCCGTCAGCGTTGGCCTCTTCGGATTGGTGACTACTGGGACGTTTTTGGCTGAAGCAGGCACAGTTGCGCAGATGGCTGTCACCCCCATGGTTGCATCTTCCGCAAAAGAGTTGTGCAAAACGGAAATTGACATGCCACAATCGAAGGCGCGTCTGGTTTCTCACAACACTCGATATGTCTATGCTCTGGTCCCAGATGTGGAGAAGGGTTCAACCTGCACCTACCAGTGGTTGCGCGATGGCCAGGAGATTCCTGGTGCGACTGGCAGTTCCTATGAAATACTTGCTGCGGATGACGGCAAGGTGTTAATGGTCCGTACCACTGTTACGCCGCCAGGTGGTGTGCCCTACTTGGTTACATCTGACCGGCGACGCATGAAATACATTGGATGGAGCCAAATGGCACTGTCACCTAGCTTGGTGGGGGACCAGCTAGGTGATTTATTATTTGTGGACTGGAACGGCGAGCTTGGTGTCAACTCCTGGGTCAAAGACAGACCGGTTGATCAAGCGCGATACTCGGTCAAAAAAGGGTTCGCTGGTGCGATGATTTATGGCCCAGGGGATTGGAACAATGATGGTCACAACGACGTGATCTCGATTGATAAGTCCTCAGGGAGAATGTTCCTGCATCCTGGTTTATCTCCACAACGTACCGATCAAGGTAGTAAGGCCCGCCTCGGCAGCAAGGCCCAGATTGGCCAGGGGTGGGGTGGTTTCCAAGTAATTCCGGCTGGTGACCTGGATGGGGACGGTTTTGTGGACCTGCTAGCCATCAAGCAATCCACCGGAGAGTTGTTCCTCTACGCTGGTGACGGGAAAGGTGGTTTCAAGTATCCCTATCGTAAGGTTGGCTATGGTTGGAAGGGCTACGACCTGTATGCAGCAGGTGACCTGAATGGTGACGGTAATGTCGATATTTTGTCAATCAATTCAGCTGGTGACCTGTTCATGTATGCCGGCAAGGGTGATGGTACTTTCGCTAAGAGAATCCAGGTGGGCTATGGGTGGAAGGGCTACCAGCTAGCGGCCGGGGCCGATCTGACTGGCGACGGTTTGGCTGACATTGTTTCGCGTGACTCGCGAGACATGCTGTATTTCTATGCCGGCAAAGGCGACGGCTACTTCGCCAAGCGAGTCCACGTAGGAACCGCCTTCTGACCAGACCCGGTAGGAAACTGCCAGACACTACAACAGCTGCTGGTTGTGTTTGCCTGATTCACCAGTCTTTGGCGGTTTCACCAGGCAGGATGGCCCCAGCCCAAGTACTTCTACCCAGGGATTTTGGCGCCACTTGTGGTTTTCGTTGCCTCTATGACAGTCATGGGTCTACCTTGGTTCGCAACAGGCAGTGGTGCCAGGGGCAGCCTTAGTCTTCGAAGGATGCTTGGCCCAAGCGAAAAATGAAGGACACAATTATGACGATTCGTAAGCGTTCAATAGGGGTAGAGCTGACATTAAGCCTGGTGGTGAGACGAATGATTGGGAAGGGACGCCGTGGCTTGGTGGTTGGCGTTTGCGTGATGGGACTTGTGTCAGGCGGATCGGTGGCGGCTGGTGCTGGTACTACTCACCAGGCACCGACTGACAGGACGCCAGTAGCAATGAGTGCGGGATCTTGCGATGATCTGCTACCTCGAGTAATCGCACTAATTGAGGAGTCGAGTGACTTTTGGGCTGCCGCAATGCCTTGGGAGCCTGGGAGGCCTGAGGTTCGAAATGGTTCGACTTGCGCCTTTCAGTGGCTGCGTGATGGGAAACCGATTCCTGGGGCCACTGGTGGAATTTTCCACGCTATGGCTGAAGATGACGGCAAGATGCTTGCAGTGCGAGTGAAAATCAAACACAAGGATGGCTCCTCGGTTGTCCACACATCGTCTGAAATCCGTGTGGTCAACAAAGGTTGGTCACTCAATATGGTGTTGTCTCCTAGCCTTTTTGGAAGGCCATATGGTGACTTGTTGGCTATTGACTGGCACGGCTGCCTCGTAGCGCGCCAGGGATCGAACAATGGGCCGGCCAGCAAGAATAGTGCCCCGCTGGGGTGTGGCTACTATGGGAAGTGGTTGTTCGCCCCAGGGGATTGGGACCACGATGGTAAGAACGACGTCATCACGGTCGATTGGTTGTTTGGGAAGATGTTTTTGCTGAAGGGCGACGGCAAGGGAGGACTTGCCTCGGAGCGGCAGATTGGTCAGGGTTGGAGAGATTATCGGGTTATCCCGGCCGGAGACCTAACCGGAGATGGTTTCGCAGACTTGCTAGCTATCAAAAATGCGACAGGTGAGTTGTTCCTCTACGCTGGTGATGGTAAAGGTGGTTTCAAGTATCCCTACCCGAGAGTCGGCTACGGTTGGATAGGCTACGACCTTTATTCTGCTGGCGACCTGAACGGAGATGGCAACAATGACATTTTGTCGATTGATTACCGGGGTAACTTGTGGTTCTATGCCGGCAAAGGGGATGGGACTTTTCAAAAGAAAGTCCAAGTCGGCAACGGCTGGGTAGGATATATTCTCACAGCCGGTGCCGACCTCAACGGCAACGGCTTCGCCGACATTGTGTCGCGTCACTACAACGGCAATCTCTACTTCTACGCAGGAAAAGGCGGCGGCTACTTCGCCAAAAAAGTCCCGGTTGGCGTTGCGTTCTAGCTAAGCTTTAGGCTTGACCCTCATGCAGCGCTTTGAGGGCATAGAGCAGGTGCCGGTGGGCTTTGGGCCGTCGGTGGCTTCGCTAGGCAACTATGACGGCCTACATCTAGGTCATAGTTGTCTGGTTGACCAGGTAGTGGCCAGGGCTAGTGAATTGAGTCTGGTCAGCGCAGTTGTCACTTTTGACCCGCACCCAGCGACAGTACACCAGCCAGATTGCGGGCTAATCCAGGTGCAAAGCCTTGAAGAGCGCCTCGCTGGCTTGGAGGCTCTTGGCCTTGACGTGGTACTGATCCAGCCTTACACGCTGGCGTTTGCAGCGCTTAGCCCGGCAGAGTTTGTGCAGCGCTACTTTGTGGATGGTCTTCAGGCCAGCGAAGTGGTGGTTGGGCAGGATGTGCGCTTCGGTGCTGGAAACCAAGGTGATTTGGCCACCATGATCCAGCTTGGCCAGGAGCTTGGGTTTTTAGTCACTGCCTTGGAGGACCAAGGCGATAAGGAAGACGAAAGGGCTAGCCGGTTTTCGTCATCGGACGTAAGGGCGGCGCTGGCGGTTGGGGACGTGGCTCAGGCCGCCCGCATTCTGGGGCGAGCCCACCAGGTCAGCGGTGTGGTGGTGCACGGTGATGGGCGGGGCCACACCCTGGGTTTCCCCACCGCGAACTTGGGTGGCCAGATGAGTGGCATGGTGCCGGCCGATGGCGTATACGCCGGTTGGCTGGTGCGCCCCGGTTTGCCGCCGGGTCACCTCGACAAGGTGCTGCCCGCGGCTATTTCGATTGGCACCAACCCGACTTTTGGCGGCCGTGAACGCCGGGTGGAGGCGTTTGTGCCGGGCCGGGTTGACTTGGAGCTCTATGGGGAATCAGTGGCCTTGCGGTTCACCCAACGGCTGCGCCACACCCTGGAGTTCCAGTCCACCAACGCCCTAGTCACCCAAATGCATGACGATGCGGCCGCCGCACTGCGGGCACTAGCGGGGACAACTTCGCCCCTCTGAGCCTGCCCAAGCGCTATGGCTCTACTGGGGCCGGGGGGCAAGGGCAGCGGTGTCAAGCTGCCTGGGCTACGTAGGGCAGCAGGTAGGGTAATATAGAGGGCGTGATGAAGACATCGGTCTATTTGGACCAGCATCAGAAGGATCAGCTCAACCAGGCAGCTGCCCTGACCGGCCGGTCCCAAGCGGAGTTGATCCGCGATGGGATTGATCAGGTGATTCAAGAGCACCTGTCAGCCCGGCCAGCGATGCGAGCTAGCTTCCGTGATGAGTCGATGGTTGGGCGCACCGAGGTGCTGCTCGAATCGTTGGGCTCATGAGGCTGGTGGCCGACACCGGTGGCATAGTCACGGCCCTAAATCAGGCTGAGCCGGATCACCGGCTGACCCGGGCGGTGCTGGAGGCAGCTGCTCTGGTGGTGGTCACGCCTCTTGTCATTTGCGAGGTTCACCACGTTCTGACAGCGGGTGGTGCACGCCAGGCGGCGGCTGATTTCCTGACCGACGTGGCCGAGGGTTTCTACAGGGTTGTCAACCCAAGCGAACAGGACTATGCCACTGCGCGAGACCTAGTGGCGAAGTACGGAGGAGGGCTTCACCGAAAGCGCCAAAAACCCGGCTCCTTGGATCTGACAGATGCACTCAATGTGGTAGTTGCCGCAGCAGTCGGGACAAATCTGCTAGTGGCATTTGACCAGGACTACAGGGTTGTCAGGCCCCTGAGCGGCCATCCCGCGTTTGTCCTGTTGCCTACAGATGGGTCTTGACTAAGGCGAGGGCCACGCGTTTCGGCTACACTGGCTAGCTGCCGTGTAACGGCCGCGGTTTGTAGTGCCCGGGTGAACCTGCCCCGGCGCGCCGCGCAACTAGTAACTGCAAGGAGTTCCATGCCGCTCGATCCGGCTGTCAAAGCCAAGATTATTGAAGACTATGCCATCTCAAAGGGCGACACTGGTTCGCCTGAAGTTCAAGTGGCTTTGCTGACCCAGCGCATCAAAGACCTCACTGAACACTTTCAAGTACACCAGCATGACCACCACTCAAGGCGTGGTTTGTTACTGCTGGTTGGTCAACGACGAAGGCTGCTGGGCTACCTGCAACGGGTTGACATTGACCGCTACCGCTCACTGATTGAGCGGCTGGGCCTGCGTCGCTAACGCAATTTAGCCCACCAACCACTAGCCTTGTGTTTTGGCTGGTAGTTACTGCCAGCCAGCAATAGTCCAACCAAATAGGGGGCAAAGCCAGCGGTCCTCGGTAGTGGCCCCCGGCGTCAGCGCCGTGAGCCTCCATCGAAGATCGCACAGTTAGGCCCCCTCCTCAAGCGCCGCAGGCGCGGCCCAGGTGCGTCACGCACCTGCTAGAAAAAAGGAGGGTGCCCGTGGAGGGTCCCGAAATCCAATTCAAAGAAGCTGTCATAGACAATGGCCGCTTCGGCACCAGAACGGTGCGCTTTGAGACCGGTCGTCTGGCGAAACAAGCCGGCGGCTCAGTCAGCGCTTACCTGGACGGCGAAACCATGGTGCTATCAACCACCGCCGCCGGTAAGCAACCGAAAGACCAATTCGACTTTTTCCCCTTGACGGTGGATGTAGAGGAAAGGATGTACGCCGTAGGGCGCATCCCTGGTTCCTTCTTCCGCCGCGAGGGGCGGCCAACCACCGACGCCATTTTGGCCTGCCGGTTGATTGACCGGCCGTTGCGTCCCTTGTTTGTCAAGGGCTTGCGCAATGAGGTTCAAGTGGTGATCACTGTCATGGCGCAGCATCCCGATGACGCTTACGACGTGCTAGCCATCAACGCGGCTTCGCTTTCCACCCAGATCAGCGGCTTGCCGTTCAGCGGTCCGGTTGGCGCTACTCGAATTGGCCTGATTGAGGGCCAATGGGTGGCCTTCCCCACCTGGGCGCAGCGCGAAAAGGCTGTCTTTGAGATGGTGGTGGCCGGCCGAGTGGTTGGCGACGACGTGGCCATCGCCATGATTGAGGCTGAAGCTGGTGAGAAGTCTTGGGACTTGATCAAGGCCGGCGCCACCGCCCCCACTGAAGAGGTAGTGGCTGAAGGCCTGGAGGCCGCCAAAGAACCGATCCGGTTACTTTGCCAGGCCCAGCTCGCCATCGCAGAAAAAGCCGCCAAAGAAGTCAAAGAGTTCCCGGTTTTCCCCGATTACGCAGATGATGCTTACAAGGCGACCGCTGAAATAGTGACAGACAAGCTGGCGAAAGCCATCGCCATCGGCGACAAACAAGAACGCGAAGCTGAGCTTGATGCCATCAAGGACCAGGCGCTTGGCGCGCTGGAGCAAACCTTCCCCGAGAGGGAGAAGGAAATCTCCGCCGCCGTCAGGGCTATCACCAAGCAGCTAGTGCGCGACCGCGTGCTGCGTGAGGGTGTCCGCATTGACGGCCGGGGCCTGAAGGACATCCGCAGCCTTTCGGCTGAGGTTGAGGTGCTGCCCAGGGTGCACGGCTCGGCCATCTTTGAGCGCGGCGAAACCCAAATCATGGGCGTGACCACGTTGAACATGTTGCGCATGGAGCAGCAGCTGGACACATTGAGCCCCATTGACACCAAGCGCTACATGCACAATTACAACTTCCCGCCCTATTCAACTGGTGAGACCGGCCGGGTCGGTTCACCCAAGCGGCGTGAGATTGGGCACGGCGCTCTGGCCGAGCGGGCCATCATGCCGGTGCTACCCACCCGTGAGGCTTTCCCCTACGCCATTCGGCAGGTCAGCGAGGCGCTGGGCTCAAATGGTTCAACCTCGATGGGCTCGGTCTGCGCTTCGACGCTTTCGCTGCTCAACGCCGGTGTGCCGTTGCGCGCCCCGGTGGCCGGCATTGCCATGGGCCTGATGAGTGACCAGGTAGACGGCGAAACCCGTTACGCCGCCCTGACCGACATTCTGGGGGCCGAAGATGCGTTCGGTGACATGGACTTCAAGGTGGCAGGCACTTCTGAGTTTGTCACTGCCATCCAACTAGACACCAAGCTGGACGGCATTCCGGCCAGTGTGCTTGCGGCTGCCCTGACCCAGGCCCGTGAGGCCAGGCTGCACATCCTGTCGGTCATGGCTCAAGCCATTGGCCAGCCAGACGAGATGAGCCCCTACGCGCCGCGTGTCATCTCGGTGCAGGTGCCGGTGGACAAGATCGGTGAGGTGATTGGGCCCAAGGGCAAGATGATCAACCAAATCCAAGACGAGACCGGCGCTGAGATCACCATTGAAGACGATGGCACCGTTTACATTGGCGCCACAGACGGGCCTTCGGCTGAGGCGGCCCGCGCCCAGATCAATGCCATTGCCAATCCGCACATCCCAGAGGTGGGTGAGCGCTTTGTTGGCACGGTGGTCAAGACCACCACCTTTGGTGCGTTTGTGTCGCTAACCCCGGGCAAGGATGGGCTGCTGCACATCACCCAGATCCGTCGCTTGGTTGGCGGCCGCCGGGTAGAGAACGTTGAAGACGTGCTACAGGTTGGTCAAAAAGTCCAGGTTGAGGTGGGAGAGATTGACCCGCGCGGCAAGCTGTCGCTGCGGGCAGTGGTGGAGGATGAGGCGGCCGATGCCGGCCCTTCCGCTGGTGAGGCCGCCTCACCAGGCTCAGGCAAAGCCGAAGGGGAAGGCCGCGAGCGCCGCTCGCGTGACCGCCGTCGGCATCACCACACTCACGACGAAGACCGCTAGGTGAGACCGGAGCTTCCCCGCGCCGGGCAGCACGCTCTTGGGCTAGGCGCACCGCGCCTGAGCGTGCTGCCCACCGGGGTCCGGGTGCTCAGTGAGGCTATGCCCTCGGCCCATTCGGTCAGCTTGGGCTTTTGGTTGCCAGTCGGTTCACGTGACGAGGCGTCCAACCATCTAGGTGCGACGCATTTTCTTGAGCACTTGCTCTTCAAGGGCACCGCCACCATGAGCGCTGCGGCCATTGCTGAATCGTTTGACCAGGTTGGCGGTGAGGCCAATGCCCTGACCGCCAAGGAGTTCACCTGCTATTCCGCCCGCTTGTTGGCGCGTGATATGCCCATGGCGGTGCGGGTCTTGTCCGAGATGGTGACCTCAGCGCTGCTTGATCCAGCGGCTTTTGAGGTTGAACGCGGTGTCATCTTGGAGGAACTGGCCATGGCGGCCGATGATCCAGTTGACGTCACCAGTGAGGCTTTCGCCAAGGCGGTCTACGGTCCCAGCCCGCTAGCCCGGCCGATTGGTGGCACTCCCGAAACCATCAAACTACAGACCCGTGATGGGGTTTGGGCGCATTACCGGCAGCATTACCAGCCTAGTGCTCTAGTGGTGACGGCGGCTGGCCTAGTAGACCACGATGCTCTGGTAGAGCTAGTTGACCAGGCCTTATCGGTCGGGGGCTGGGGTTTGCCCGATGCCGGCCCCGCCAGCCCGCTGCCACGCCGTACCGTTTTGGAGGCGGCTGGCTCGGTTGGGGTTAGCGACGTGGTCACCCGGCCGGTTGAGCAGGCCCATGTCATGATTGGCTGCCCTGGCCTGACGGCGACCGATCCTAGGCGCTGGGTTTTGGGTGTGGCCGCCACTTTGCTTGGCGGTGGTATGTCATCCAGGTTGTTCCAGCAAATCCGCGAACAACGTGGCCTAGCGTACGCTACCTACGTCACCACTGACCTCTATTCCGATGCCGGTGCTTTCGGTTTATATGCCGGGTGCTCCCCAGCAGTGGCTGACCAGGTGGCGGAGCTGATGGATTCAATCTGGACAGAACTGGCTACGGATGGAGTGTTAGACGGCGAACTGGAGCGGGCCAAGGGTCAAATCTCTGGCGGCACAATCTTGGCCCTGGAAGACCCAGCGGCCCGCATGAACCGGCTTGGTGTGGCAGAGCTAGTGACAGGTCGCTGGCTTTCGGCTAGCGACCTGCTAGACAGGATCGATGCCGGGACAGCTGAACAGGGCCAAGACCTAGTGGCCGAGCTGGGCGCTCGGGCCCGCTCCCACATCACAGTTACTCCCGCTTAGCAGATCTCTCGTACCACACCACGAACATCGTGTGGGCAGTTCAATCGTCAAATCGGTTGCTTTTGTCGCGTAGAAGCGGTTCCCAGCTGCTTGGTCTGGGGGCCTACCAGTGTTGGGCTATCAGGACCCGCTTGGCGAATTGACCACCGCCCTTGGCGGCGTAGAAGAAGACTTGGCCGTCGTCATCGCGCGAGACAATGTCGGCATAGCCGTCACCATTGAGATCCGCCCCAGCTGACAGCTCATAGCCGCCCCAACCGTTGCCGACCTTGATTTTCTTGGCAAAAGTGCCGTTACCCTTGCCGGCATAGAAGTACAAATCACCCTTGCCATCAATCGACAAGATGTCAGCCTTGCCGTCGTTGTTGATGTCGCCGGCGGCGTAGAGAGAATAGCCCTTCCAGCCATTACCCACCTTGGGGTAGGGGTACTTGAAGCCGCCCTTGCCGTCTCCGGCGTAGAGGTACAAATCGCCGGTTGACTGCTTGATGGCAAGCAGGTCGATTATTCCGTCCCCTGTCAGGTCACCGGCCGGGATCACCGTGTAGCCACCCCAACCTTGACCAATCTGGCGCTTGGTCCCGGCTTTGGAGCCAGGGGTCTTGGCCCTGGCGACGTCGCTCAGGCCGGAGTAGAGGAACATTTTGCCGGTGCCTTGCCGAACAGCGATGATGTCGTTGATGCCGTCTCCGTCCCAGTCGCCTGGGGCGTAGACCACAGTGTTCGCAAAATCATCGCTCACAAAATAGTGTTCGGTCAGCTTGTTGCCCGGCAGAAAGCCGTAGCGCAGCAGCAGGCTATTTCCGGTCACTAGGATTTCGCCCCGACCGTTGCCTGTCATGTCAGGCGCCAGCACAATTTGCTCCCACGACCACTGGTGGCACAGCAACGACCATGGATAGACCAAAAGGCAGGCGGGCTTAGGTTCTCTGACCAAGACAGCGATCAGGGTAGCCGTGGTGGCTGGGAGAGGCTTGCCCTCCAGTGCCGGGAGGAAGCCACCAGCCCCCTTGAGCCGGGCCATCGCTTTGTCCAGCTTGTCCGGGTGGGCGTCAACCACGACGCGGCAGTTGGCGAAATCGGCCGTAGCCCAGTTCAAGACTGGCTCGACCGCGGCGCTGGCACGCTTGGCCGCAGCGGTCAGTTTCGCCTGGCTAACCGGGCAAGTTGCTGGAGCCGCTGGTGCGGCAGGTGCACCACCTTGGGCACTACTACCACTAGCCATGGCCGGTGCACCAGCCAAGGCCAAGCTGGCCACCGCTCCCAGTGCCAAGGTGAACCGCATGGCGGGTGATCGCTTGGCTCTCATTGTCATCACGTCCTTCGGGCTGGTTAATTTTGGTTCGGGCCTGCGGCCACCGCTGGCGGATTCACTGGCCACCCCCAGCCTACGACTAATCACCTCTCCTGGCGGCAAAGAGAGCCAAGAAAAAGCTGCCAGCTGAACAACCCAGGCTCAGAACTCACCACCTAGTGGCTTGTTCTGCCTTTGAAAATGCACTTCAGAACTGCTTTGCTCATTTTTGCCCCGCGGCTACGCCATCGGAAGAATTGACACCATGACAGGCCACAGGTCGACGTGCGAAGGCTGAACGGCGAGGTCACCAGCCTTCGGCTATCTTGACTTTCTTAGCGAACTGGCCCCCGCCCGTGCCAGCGTAAAAGAACAAATTGCCCCTTGTGTCGCGCGAGACAATGTCGGCAATACCGTCGCCGTCCAAGTCCGCCCCTGCCGCCAGGGTGTAGCCAGCCCATCCGTTGCCGACCTTGACTCGCTTGGCGAAGGTGCCATTGCCGTTGCCACTGTAGAGGTACAAATCACCGCCAGAATCAACTGACAAGATGTCGGCCTTGCCATCTTTGTTAACATCGCCGGCGGCGTAAAGGTCAAATCCCTTCCAGCCGTTGCCCACCTTGGGGTAGGGGTACTGGAAACCACCTTGGCCGTCACCAGCGTAAAGATAGAGATCACCGGTGCTTATTTTGATGGCTAGCAGGTCGGCCATGCCGTCGCCAGTCAAGTCACCTGCTGGGATAACCCGATAGTCTCTCCAGCCTTGACCTATTTGGCGGCCTTTTTCGACTTGCTTTTCTGGCCCAAACGGGCG
>Ga0082212_10007857_pt1 | contig 14023 bp, 14 predicted proteins | sample TergutNt197P3_FD_71548 | JGI IMG/M metagenome (GOLD analysis project Ga0082212, IMG submission 71548) | Neocapritermes taracua P3 segment gut microbial communities from Petit-Saut dam, French Guiana - Nt197 P3 | ecosystem: Host-associated > Arthropoda: Insects > Digestive system > Gut ... | reverse complement strand
TTTAAATCAAACAAAAGGAGATGTTTAATGATGGAAAAAATTGTTAATTATTTAGTAAACAAGCGAAATCAAAAGCCGGAAGTGGCAGTTAAAATAGCCTCGTCATTTGAAAGACATGCTGATATACGCGCCGAACTTGAAAATTGGATTGAGCGACAGGAATATGCGCAGGATAATCCTCTGACGGTTGAAGGCTACACTGCGGAAATGATTTCCAAACTTGCTCCGTTTATGGACGGAGTTGGAGTATATAATTTTTTGGTTACGCTCAGAGAGCGACCTAAAAATGGAAAACGTATAATAGCGGAAGGATTTCCGAGAAAATAGAAGGTACATTATGGCAAAAGATTTTAATGTTAGCAACGACATAAAAATGGATAGTAGTTCATTTGCAAAAGCCGTTGATATTGGTACGATCCCGCCCGACTATACGCACATGACTAATTTCAGTGATTATGCAAATTATTGTGATGCGCCTGCCCATATGAATATAGACAGCAACTTTGAAAATATAGACCTGAATCAATATTGGGATCAACCGCCAATGGATGACAGGAATAGAATGATTGAAGAAGGTATGGGACCGGGGCATGAAAACGATGTTGAACAGCCTCCGGAGGCTGAAAGCGCCGGTCATTGCGATCCACCGGATAATGCAGACTTCGGATACGATTTGAATGTGGATGTATAACCTCCTGAATAGTAAATAAAGAAGATAAACAAAATAAAAAAAGATATAAATATATGGCGCTTTTTGCAAAAAATCCAAATGAATCCGCCTATGTTGGCGGGAAAAAACACTGGTCGGATGTGATAAAAAATTCCGGATCAGGCGATCTTCTCATTTGGCGACAGCCGGAGGAAGATTTTAATACTAATTCAACGCTTGTTGTCATGCCCGGCGAAGAAGCTATCTTCATCAAAGGCGGCGTTATCGAGCAATGTTTTGATAACGGCACATACAAACTCTCAACCGAGAACTACCCATTTATCAGCCGTTTGCGCAATGCTTTTACGGGCGGTATCAGTACGTTTAACTGCGTTGTGTATTTTGTCCGCAAAGCGCACAGCATGGAGGTTTTGTGGGGGACGTCTTCACCCATCCAAGTACGTGATAAGTTACTTGGAATTGCAACAAAAATCCGCGGACGAGGCGCGTACAAAATTCAGATAGACAATCCTCAAAAGTTTTTAACAAAGCTTATTGGGAATAATATCAATGTGATGGCGCAGCAGGAACTTTTAGACAATTATTTTACAAACGAATTCCAAAGCAAGATAAAATCAAGCATTACACGAGCCCTTAACGAGACGCAGACCGAGCTTCTCGGAATCGAAGCGCGTCTTGAAGAATTTGCGGAAACGGTTGATCCGTTCTTTAGCGAAGTATTGGAAGATTACGGCTTGAAGATGATTAAATTTTCAATTTCTGCGCTGGATGTGGATGATGACGAACTACGTCGTCGTTATGACACAATAGGGATGGATGCCATCGCTAAAATGCGTAACGCACAGGCGGATAAAGCCGTCATGGGCGTACTTGGCGATGACTGGGGCAGACAACAGGCGGCAAACATACTTGGCACGGTTGCCGCAAATCCGGGCGCCGGCGGAGTAGCCGCAGCCGGAGCAGGACTTGGAATGGGAATGGCTGCCGGCGGCGTTTTTGGAAACATGGCGCAGCAAATGTTCAATCCCATGCAACAGCAACCCGTGTCTTCTCCCGCACCGCAACCGTCCGGCAGGTTCAACCAAACATCTGCGAATATGCCGCCAAATCAAGGTGCCGCTGATGACCCTGTCGCCACATTAAAAAAATTGAAAGACATGCTCGATATGGGATTGATAGAACAGTCGGAATTTGACGCGAAGAAAGCAGAAATAATGAATAGAATGTAAAGGAGGACGTGATATGAAAAAGATAAATATTTTATGGGCTATTCTCAACCTTATTTTCCTGATAGTTTTTAACACCCTTTTCTTTGTATTAGGCGGCGTTGAACATCATGCATCCGTATGGATGTCTTACGTGTTTATTCATTTTGCGTATTTGATGTTGCTTCTTACGCCCAAGTTGATTCGTGAAGGAAAAAGCGCGGCGGTATTCGGATTTTCTCTTTATTCAATATCGGCAACCTATTTTCTGACGGAATTTGTAACAGGAATAATCTTTATATTGGTTTCCCCTGAAAACTACGGTACTGCGCTTTTGGTTCAGCTTTGCATTGCCGGATTGTACGGTATCATCTTGGTTTCGCACATGCTAGCCAATGAATACACGGCTAACGCCGAAGAAAAACGACAATCGCAAATTGTATACGTTAAAGATACTTCTGCAAAAGTGAAAACTTTGTTGGAAAGTATTAGCGACAAAGATGCAAAAAGGGCGGTCGAGCAAGTATATGACGCTATTTATTCAAGCCCTGTAAAATCGCATCCAAACTTAGCGCAAAAAGAAACACAAATTTTTCAATCAATTAATGATCTTGAACGTGCTGTTACAATTGGGGATAAAGAAGAAATAATAACAGTAGCAAAATCCATGTTATTTTCGATAAATGAAAGAAACAACCTTTTAAAGACATTCCATTGATCATATAATACGCAACAAGGAATTTCCGACAACGGTAACTATGGAGAAGTTGCGGGAAGTGGGTGTGTTGTAGGGTTTACCGTTAAGATACGGAACAATAAATGTTTCCACCCGTAAACCCGTCCAATTTATCCACCGCATCCCGCTTACTTTTGTCGATTACTTTGGCATAAATTTGAGAAGTTTTTATATCTGCGTGTTCCAGTAACTTGCCCATCGTTTCAATCGGCACTTCCAAACTTACCAGTAGCGTAGCGTTTGTATGCCGCGCCACGTGGAAAGACACCTTTTTATCAATTCCTGCCGCTTTTACCCATGTTTTAATCACAGAAGATACAGGAATAATATAATTGAACTTCAAATAGTTATCAACAAATAAGAGCCTAAAATGTTAATAACCACTGATTTTTTAGTTTTTTAATATGCATTGACCCTGTTTTGATAACGTCGCTTTTTGATGACGAGATAAAAACTTCATATCTTTGCACCCAAAATATCATGATATGTTCCCACATAAAAATATTTTAATATGCAAAACCATCATTACATTGGTTTAACCGACGCGCAAGTTCTTAAAAGCCGCGAACTTTACGGCGAAAACGTTTTGACGCCTCCCGAAAAAGAGCCGGTATGGAAGAAATTTTTAGAGAAATTCACCGAACCGATTATTGTCATCCTATTGGTGGCGTTGATTTTGTCTATAGGTGTGGCATGTTATGAGTTCTTTTCGGATCATGCAACATGGAGCGTCTTTCTTGAACCTGCGGGTATTCTGATTGCCGTACTTCTGGCGACCGTTGTCGGTTTTTTTCTTGAAATGAGCGCCGACAAAAAATTCGAGATGCTGAATAAAGTCAATGACGACACGCTCATCAAAGCAATTCGCAACGGTAATATTTGTCAGATACTCAAAAAGGAAGTGGTTGCAGGTGATATCGTGATTCTGGAAAACGGTGAAGAAGTACCGGCTGATGGTAAACTTTTAGAAGCCATTTCGCTGCAAATCAATGAATCAACGCTTACCGGAGAGCCAGTTATCAAGAAAAGCGTTCATCCCGCCGATTTCAAAAAGGACGCGACATATCCTTCAAATCATGCTATGAAAGGTACGACTGTAGTTGACGGGCACGGCATCATGAAAGTGCTGAAAGTGGGTGACGCCACCGAATACGGCAAGGTCTATAAAGGCGCTCAGATTGACAGCAGTGTGGAAACACCGCTCAATCAACAGTTGAAAAAACTGGCGGATTTAATCAGTAAAGCGAGTTATGCTATTGCTGTTTTCATTATTTTGGGACGTTGCATCAATTATTTTGTCAGTGCAGGCGGATTTTATGTGGACGATTGGATTGATTTCAGCGGTTATATTCTGAATACCATAATGATAGCCGTTACGCTCATTGTCGTTGCCGTTCCCGAAGGATTGCCCATGAGCGTTACGCTCAGTCTGGCGTTGAACATGAAGCGCATGTTGTCTACCAATAATCTCGTGCGCAAAATGCACGCCTGCGAAACTATGGGCGCAACAACCGTCATCTGTACCGACAAAACAGGGACACTGACACAAAACCAAATGAAAGTCTATGACTGTGATTTTTATGATAATAGTGATCAGCTATCACTAACCACTAACCACTTATCACTAACCACTATCTATGAAGGTATTGCCGTCAATTCCACCGCCTATCTTGATTCTTCCAATCCTGAAAAAGTAAAGGTTTTGGGCAATCCTACCGAAGGTGCGTTGTTGCTCTGGCTGTACGAAAATAATATCAATTATCTGACTTTGCGGGAAAAAGCGGAAGTCATTGATCAACTTACGTTTTCCACCGAGCGTAAGTATATGGCTACGATGGTACAATCGCCTCTTCTTGGTAAAAAAGTACTGTACGTGAAAGGCGCTCCGGAAATTGTTCTTGATTTATGCCAAACAACGCCCGTTGCGAAAGAGGATGTACACAAACAATTGCTCGCATATCAGGACAAAGCGATGCGGACATTGGGTTTAGCCTTTCAAATCATCGAAGACGACGAAAGTCGTATTAAGGATGGACGGTTAAACAACGTGGCACTGACGTTTCTGGGTATTGTCGCTATTTCCGATCCTGTTCGCGCCGATGTACCAGAAGCCGTAAATGCTTGCATCAGAGCAGGTATCAACGTAATCATTGTAACCGGCGATACACCGGGAACAGCAAAAGAGATCGGTCGCCAAATAGGTTTGTGGCATGAAAATGAGACACAACATATTTCCGGCACGGAATTTGACTCAATGTCTGATGAGGACTTGTTGGAGAAAATCATGAATTTGAAAATTCTCTCCCGTGCCCGTCCTATGGACAAACAGCGCTTGGTTCAGTTGTTACAGCGTAAAAATCAGGTCGTTGCTGTTACAGGTGATGGCACCAACGATGCCCCTGCCCTGAAAGCGGCGCAGGTAGGGTTATCTATGGGCGACGGCACTTCGGTAGCCAAGGGAGCAAGCGACATCACGATTCTCGACAATTCATTCACCAGCATTTCTCGCGCAGTGATGTGGGGTCGCTCGTTGTATCAGAACATTCAACGCTTCATTCTTTTCCAGTTGACCATCAACGTAGCCGCCTGTTTGATTGTTCTGATCGGCGCGTTTCTCGGTACGGAATCGCCGTTGACGGTGACACAGATGTTGTGGGTCAACCTCATCATGGATACCTTTGCAGCAATGGCGCTGGCTTCGCTACCGTCCAACGAAAAAGTCATGCTCGATAAACCCCGTAAAACCACCGATCACATCATTACCCGTGCCATGACAATAAATATTCTGGGCGTCGGGCTTCTGTTTGTCGTCCTGCTGTTCGGTCTGGTGCAGTATTTCAAACACACGGATATCACCTCGCTGACACAATTCAGTTTTGCAGATTTCGGACGCTGTTTCTTCGATTTCACTCCGGGAAAATTGTCGGATTACGAACTTTCGCTTTTCTTCACCATTTTTGTCATGCTGCAATTCTGGAATATGTTCAATGCCAAAGCGTTCATGACCGGTAAATCAGCGCTGGCTTCTCTCGGTCAAAGCAAAGGCTTCCTGTTCATCGCTTTGGTGATCATCGTGGGGCAATGGTTGATTGTCACCATCGGCGGCGAAATGTTTAATGTTACGGCGTTGAAACCTGTTGATTGGGCGATCATCATCGGATGTACATCGGTAGTGTTCTGGATTGGAGAGATACGAAGAGTTAAAACGAAATAACTAATTTTGTCCATCAGGAATCAATCAACCGGTTCACTACCTGTTGGTACGTATCAATGCGGCGGTCGCGCAGGAAAGGCCAAACTTCTCGGTATTTTCGGTTCAGGTCAAGATCAGCTTCCACTACCCGTGTTTCAGGCATATCGTGCGGCGCACGGTAAAGTACCGTTCCGAAAGGGTTGGATACAAACGATCCACCCCAAAATTGTGTTCCGGCCTCTGTTCCGGTTCTGTTCACGGATACCACATGTACCCCGTTGGCAATGGCATGGCTGCGCTGGATGGTTTGCCACGCTTCGTACTGTTCGCGGTTTACCGCATCGGAAGTTTCGGTGGTATCCCAGCCAATAGCTGTAGGATAAAATAGAATTTCTGCGCCCATCAACGCTGTGATACGGGCTGCTTCAGGATACCATTGATCCCAGCAAATCAGTACTCCAATGCGTGCATATTTGGTTTCAAACACCTGATAGCCTGTATCTCCGGGTGTGAAATAAAATTTTTCATAAAAACCCGGATCGTCGGGGATATGACTTTTGCGGTACTTACCCAGATAAGCGCCGTCGGCGTCAATCACGGCAACCGTGTTGTGGTAAAGTCCCGGCGTCCGCTCCTCAAACAGCGAAGCGATGATCACCACATCCAATTCGGCAGCCAGCGTTTGCAACTTACCTGTGGTAGACCCCGGAACCGTCTCGGCCAACCGGAAATAGCGGTGATCTTCGGTATGACAAAAATACAAAGTACGAAACAGTTCCTGCAAACATACGATCTGAGCGCCCTGCTGTACCGCTTGGCGTATTTGTCGTTCAGCAACAGCCATGTTTCGCTCCGGATCGTCGCAGGATGCAGACTGTATCAGCCCTATGCGCACTAATTTCGGATGATTAAAATTTTTCATGCACAAAAGTAAACATTATTCGGACATGAAAAAAATTACTTCACTTTCATCCGATCGAAACCCTTCCCGTATACGCCCATTACATTGCCCATGGAAATAAACGCTTCGGGATCAATTTCCTTAATGGCTCTGAAAACGTCGGTCACTTCGTACTTACGAACAATGACCATGATCATTTTAGTGGGCTTGCGGGTGTACCAACCTTGTGCATCCACCAGAGTCAGTCCTCGTTTTACATTTGTGAAAATACTGGTAGCCACTTCTTCGTATTTGTCCGAAAAAATGAACATCTGATACGATTGCTTGGATCCGGCAAGCACGAAGTCCACTACATAACCGGTGATCACCATCACGCAATAGCCGTAAATCATCCGCTCTAACGAATGGAAGAGGAAGAACGACGACGAAATCACTAACACATCCACCATCATGATCACACGTCCCGGACTGATGTTTCGCTGACTGGTGATCATCATGGCAATCAGGTCGGTGCCTCCGGAGCTGCCTCCTTGCGTAAATACAATACCGGTACCTATGCCCGAAAGTATGGCGCCGACAATGGTTGCAAGTAAAGTATCGCTGACTAAAGGCATCGGAAATATCTGCTGAAACAAGCCAAGCAGTAACGAGAATACGACAACGCCATATACTGATTTCAATCCGAAACTCACATTGACGATCTTCATGGACGCCAGAATTAATACAGTATTAACCAATAGATATGTGATGCCGGCCGGAAATCCGGTGGCAAAATATATGATGGCGGCAATACCGCTCACTCCGCCACCTGTGACATTACTGGGGATCAGGAAAGCGCCCCAACCCAATGAGGTGCAGAACAATCCGAAGGTAATGATTACGTGTGAACGCAAAATAGAAGTGATTTTTGATCTCTTTTCCATATTCTTTAAAAATATATTGATGAGTATTTTCAATATTTAAATTCCAAACACACATACACCCAATCTTCCTTTTCAATGCGTCGCACTGAGGGACGCTTGTTCCAGTAATTGATTGAGAGGCGTACCGATGGGAAACATTGGAATAACAATCCTCCGATAAAGGCATATCCATCTTCCTGTACATTCCAACTTTCATTTGACGTATCCACCTTGTTCGACCGGATGAAATCATATCTTCCCAACAAACCCAGCCACGATAACAGATGATAGGTACTGTAAAAAGAAACAACGTCAATCCGACATCCCTCGGCAAACCGGCAATTGGTCTGATGAAAGTATTCTCCTGTCGTTTCCCATTTGTTCATTTGTAAATGGGCAAAGCAATTGAACGTTGTTTCGGTAACATCCGCTTTTCGTGCGGCAATATATCCACCGAGCATCAACGGTTGAAAAGGCGTGAGAACCGCCCGAAAAGCCGGCTTCGGATGGTATTTATCCAACAAAAACTGATAACCGTTGCCCGACACTAACGAAACATCCGTAGTAATAAAATTGTTCCACCGGTATGTTGCACGTATACCCAGATCGGCAGTCTGAATTTGCATCCATTTATCTGCGGCTACACGTTCGATAAACCGTTTATTCCAGAATTGTGATATGGCCTTATCCATCTCGCTGGTGAAAAAAATGCCGCCATCCACTGTCCAGCGATCTTTTCGGTAGGTCAGCACAGTCGGTTTCAGGTAAGGTTTGTTCATGCGGATCAAATCAACACCTATACGCGCAGACCAGTATTCATTCAGTTGAACATCCAATCCGAAAATAACTTTTTCCTGCCTGTAAACGATTGTATCCCTGCGCAAATCCGTCCGCATTTGTGTAAACGAATGTAAAACCGGTTTGGCTGTAATATTTGTATGACTTGTCTCTTCGGCAAAACAAGCCAGCAAAGGCATGCATAAAATAATCAATATACAAATTTTGGTCATGGGTTGCAAAGATATAAAAAATCAAAAAAATCAAAAAAATTTGGTATATATTATGATAATATGTACCTTTGTCCCCTTGAAAAATTGAATATAATATATAGAATCATCAGATAATAAGCAATGAAGAAGGACATTCATCCGAAAAATTACCGTTTGGTTGCATTTAAAGACATGTCGAACGATTTTACTTTTATCACGCGTTCAACAGCCAATTCGCGTGAAACCATTGAAATAGACGGCGCACAATATCCATTGATCAAGTTGGAGATTTCCAACACATCGCACCCGTTCTATACAGGAAAAATGAAATTAGTAGATACGGCAGGACGTGTTGACAAATACATGAACCGTTATAAGAATCATTACAAGAAAAAATAAGAACTTCTACTTCAAGTGCCGCCACTTTTTCGGCATGGCGTTTGTGTCAACCAGCATATTATGAATGGAATTGATTTGTTTAGAATGATCTGATTTGTTCCTCTAATGTTTGAATCTGATTTGATCCGGTTATAAATTCTATTTCTACATCAAAATTTTTACTTTCGCCCGGTTCCAAGTATTCCATAATATCTTTATTGCGCGGGTCTAAACGTCCGCCAACATAGCAATTGCAAGGCTCGATGCCTAACACATACTCGCCTTCTCCCATTTGTTTCCATTGAGCAAAATTGAGAAATTGTTTTTTGGAAAAATGAAAGGCTATTCCCAACGCCAATCGGTGATTGATGATTGCTACACAAGTATTTCCATCTGCATCCGTTTTCAGATCGTGGTAAAACACTTGTTCTGCATAATTATGGGTGGGCGGTTGCATGTGTTGCCAGGAGTGAACACCTTTTGCGGCTTCGGGATCGCGGGGAACAATTGTTCCGGAAGGTAATACCAGCATGGCGTCTTCATCCAGCAGGGGATAACCTATATTAAAATGGAACAGCAACATCAAAGATTCGCGCTTAAATCCCATGTTTTCCACACAACTGTGCATTATTATCCTGTTTTCGCCATACACACAACTGATTTTTCTTTTCAACAACAGATTTTCACCGAAAAAACGGGCTTCTCTCATTTGTCCGCTGATGGTCATCACCGGAATATCGCCATCCCAAACAGTAGATGCGCAGATTTCTTCGCCGGGTATATTGGAAATCTGTCCATGCAATGAGAAAAATTCACCATTGTCAGTACTTGAATTTCCGACATTCCGCAAACCGCAGGTGGTGAGAAATCCTCCGTAAAAGTTGTGAAAAAAGGCGCGGTCACTTCCATCGAAATACTCCGGCGCCACGATTCCTGACTTGCTCAGGTAACTGCAATTGACGCCTTTGAACGTCAACCTGCCAATATCAAGACATCTGTCGGCAAGTACCGTAAATTCCAATCCCGTACCGTTATGTATGTCGAAAGCTCTTACTCCTTTGGCTTTTCCTCCGGCAAGCGTATATTCCTTAATACCGAACATCTGGCTATAATCTCCAATATAGCGAAGTAATTGTCGTTTATTCATTATTTTATTCTTTATCTGTTAAATTCATTCACGGCTTCAAACATAGCGACGATATTTTCAGGGGGAACATCCGGCATGATGTTATGCACGGTGTTGAATACATAACCGCCTCCTTTACTGAAGATTTCGAGGTTTTGTAACACATGTTTTCTGACTTCCTCAGGCGTGGCGCGATTCAAAATACGGCTCGTATCACAGCCTCCGCCCCAAAATGTCACATCTTTTCCAAATTCTCTTTTTAACCGTTCCGGCTCCATGTTGACAGCATTGATCTGAACCGGATTCAGAATTTCGAAACCGGCGTCAATCAGATCGGGTATCAACTCGTAAATCCCGCCACAGCAATGCAGCATCGTATGCATGGATGAGTGTGTTTTGGCATAATTGCACAATATCTGATGTCGGGGTTTGAAAAATTCTCTGTATATTTCGTTACTGATGAACGGGCCATTGGTCATCCCCAGATCATCTCCGAACTTGATGATGTCAACGACGTCGCCCACTGCTTCGCATGTTTTTGCCAAAGTGTTCATGTGGCTTTCCATCAAAGCATCAAGAAAAGCATGAACTTGAAGTGGTTCGATGAGTAAATCCATTAAAAACTGATCTATCCTCCGCATAAAAGTACCCCACTCGAAAAGGTTACATCCGATACCGAGTAAAAGGGCTTTATCCGTTTTATTTTTGAGTTCGATGGTTTTTTTGCGTAAGAATTGCCAGAAATCTTTCTCATCAGCCCAATCCCATGGCGTAAATCCAAATCCTCCCCACACAGCCCTTTTCATGTCTTTTGCAAGGTCAACATAATTGTTGGGGTAACCTTTTGCATAAGGAAAAATGAGTTGATCGAAAAAAGTAGCGCCCAGAGGCATGATTCCGATGGCTTCTCCTGTCGAGGGGCTAAAAGCGAGGTTCGAACCGTCAGGTTGTTTTTGGATGTTGAACCACTTGGGATACAGCGCAGGATAACCGCTGATGGCTTCCAGTTCGTGCCAGTACGATGGATCGGTATTAAAATTCCTCCCAATATCCAGAACATCTACATGGAAATCATCCAATATTTCCATTTCGGGTTGAACTACTTCCTGAATGACATCATACACGTATGATTTTAAATGGGATTTCCCAAGATATTTGATCAGGTGCTGGTATGCGACTAAAGAAATACCCGAGCTGGGCGTGGCGCCCAGATCAACCGGTACTTTGCCTGGATTCCGGTGGTTGATGGCTGCTATAATTAATTCTTTTGAGTTCATAAAACACTTTTTTAATATTATTTATGGTGCAAATCTATTTTAATAACAAACTTTCAAAAAACGTTCTGTCGGCATCTGACGGTTTTTTTCCTGTCAAAGCGTGCCACAAAGTTAGTTTTTTTTTTGTGATTTTTCCAACAAGGTTGTTAAAAAAAAAGAAACGTTGCCTTCGGCAAGGGATGCACTGTACGCGGTGGTTCATTCGCATTTTTAAAATATATTCGCACTTTTTTGCCCTACATTAGGGTTCAGAACCCCAACGTTGGGGATTATTTGCTCAACACAAACGCTCCATCCCTGTCTATCCGATGGCAGTTCACTCCAGTTTCTTCGCATTCCTTTTCCCATCGGTCGGCTCTTGATCGTGCATTGGATGCATCAACGACCACTACGTTGGGATGGTATGATTCGACGATTTGCGAGATACGTGCGTTGGCGTTTTGCGTCAGTATTGCCACATCGGTTTGCATGGATTGACTGGCGCTTTGCGGTAACATATCACGGGTGAAAATAACTAACCGCCTGTCGGCAAACTGTACAAAATTATCATTGGCATATAATCCTGCGGGAAACGAATCTTTCGCACGAAACGCCGAATCGAGCGTCAGGTATTGTGTAGCGCCAAATTGCATGGCAGTACGCTGGTCTTCGGTGAAACGGGATGCGTTGAATGACGGATTACGGTTGGCATACCAGATGACATTATCGCGCCCGGTGATGAATTGCAGCAAACTGTTTCCCTGAGTGTTGTACACAATCATCTGTTGTCGTTGCATGTCATTATAATTTCTGACGGCGCCGCCTGCCATCCACAAAAACAATACGGTAAGCGTTACCCAAAAAGCGGTTTTGCGTTTTGCCAATATCCATATACTCAATGTTGCGATTAAAGCGTATACGAAAGGTATTTCCCATCCTCCGAAACGAATTTCAGGAATAACGCTTCCGGGCAGTTTTTCGATAAAGAAAATGAGAGAATTGACCGTATAAAGGAATTTATCCAACAGCCAACCCATAAATTCGAGTAATACAGGGATTGGCGAAACGATGAACAACAACAATGAACCATAAATAATGACCGATGCAGCCGGAATAACAACGAAGTTGGAAAGAATAAAGTATGAAGGAAACTGGTGAAAATAATACAGCGAAAGAGGGACGGTTCCTATTTGTGCCGCAAGGGAAACACATGTCAGATTCCATGCATAGTCGGGTAGCAAACGATTAAACGACAACAGGCTATACAGATGATTGTGGAGAAAAACGATAGCGATGACAGCCATGTACGAAAGCTGGAAACCCACCTCGAACAGATGATAAGGATTCACAAGCAGCAGCACAAAAGCCGAAGCCGCAATACTGTTGTAGATATATGCTCTTCGTTTCAGCGCCTCGCCCGCCGCGATGAATGAGAACATAGCAGTAGCGCGCATCACCGATGGCGACATGCCGGTAGTCAAAGCATATAACCACAGGATAGCCAACATTATCAATGCACGTAACGATTTGGAACGGTTCAAAAAAGGAATTCGTTTGAACAGAAATGAAAACACCAGGTAAATGATGCCTACATGCAGACCCGATACCGCCAGTACATGCATGGCGCCTGAAGAAGCATACGCGCTGCGTAATTCATCATCTATGTCGGCTTTGTAACCCAGCACCAGCGCCGATGACAATGCCAGTTCATGCCCCGTCAGACCTGCGCGTTTGAAAATACCCAAAAGATGATTCCGAAGTCGGTTGGAAAAATTCAGCAACGGCCCCTGTGCGTAACAGTCGAGTTGATACCATTTGCCGCTTTCCACAAAAGCGCTACGGCTGATGCGTTTTCGGAACAGGTAATTTCGGTAGTCAAACTCATGTGGGTTACCGGCATTCGTTACCGGATTCAATACCGCATTGATCACCAGCAAATCGCCCTGACGGATGTTTCGCGACATGCTGTCTTTGCGAAAATATGCCATGATACGTTCATCGCAGGTAATCGCCGTATTTTCCGTATGGTTGGCACGGATATGTAATGTTGCCTTCATTGAGTTTTCTCTCTCTGTTGGCGGCTCGCTTACAACGGCTAACCAAATGCCCTGTTCCGTCAGATCATCAGGTGTAAATTCCCGCAGGGAAACAGTACCCATACCGGCAATCAAAAGAAACATGTTCAGGAACATCCCGTACAACCATCCGCGACTGCGTTTCCATTTCCACAAAAGAATACAGAAACCGGCCATGAAAAATACACACGCCAATAAGCAATATCCTACAGGGATCACAACGTAGAACCCGATAATAATGCCTGTAATAAACGGCAGCAAAAGCCTGAAGAATGGCGTTTGGTGGAAAAACGCAGGTAACATTTTCATGGTTTTGATCAAATCAAATCAAAATTAAGAAATTTTTACCACTCCTTTATTTTTCCAGCGACCTGTGCGGTAATACAGATATGCGCATACGCATCCCACACTCCAACAAATCGGTAACGACCACCAGATGCCATCAGTTCCCATGAAATCGGACAAAAACGATGCGAGAGGAATTCGTACCAACCAGAGTGACAGTAAGGTAATAAACATGGGTACCAGCGTATCGCCTGCTCCTCTCATTACCCCTGTATGGATGAACATGGTGGAAAAGACGACACAAAAC
>Ga0082212_10007856_pt1 | contig 14025 bp, 8 predicted proteins | sample TergutNt197P3_FD_71548 | JGI IMG/M metagenome (GOLD analysis project Ga0082212, IMG submission 71548) | Neocapritermes taracua P3 segment gut microbial communities from Petit-Saut dam, French Guiana - Nt197 P3 | ecosystem: Host-associated > Arthropoda: Insects > Digestive system > Gut ... | reverse complement strand
GCATTCCTGCGGTTTTCCCGCACCACCTGACGACAAAAATCCTCGGCGGATTAATAGAAAATGTTTTCGTTCTCGGGTATAGCAGTTAAGGAGGCAATTATTATGTGGGCTTTTTTGCTTTTGGCGTTGGCGGCGGGGATTATGATGGCTTTTCAGGGGTCTATTAACGGGGCTTTCAGTAAGGTGATCGGTGGTTGGGAAGCTACCCTGATCGTTCATTTGACGGGTTTGTTTTTGGTCTTGTTTTGCCTTTTTGTTCTCCATTTGGGCCGGGGGGATTGGCAGAAAATCAGCCAGGCTCCGGCTTATTTTTATCTTGGCGGCATTTTGAATGTGGCCATTATCTTTGCTGTGATGACTGCCATTGCCCAGGCGGGGCCGGGCAAGGCTACCACTGCTATTTTGGTAGGGCAGTTGCTTTGCGCTCTCCTGATCAATCATTTTGGCCTATTCGGCTTGGATCAATCCCCTTTGACCTGGGGGAAAGGGCTGGGAGTAGTTTTATTGCTGGCGGGGGGGAAGTTAATTATCGGGAAATAATGGTATAATTTTCCATGTCAATTTTTGTTTATAAATCAAATATTTGTACAAAATAATAGCAAAGATTGGATATTAGTTTGTAAAGGCAGGTATAACCCCCTGACCGCAGCAGGAGGTTAATAAATCTTCCCCCGCAAACAGCAAAAAACAAAGAAGGAGAGTTAAAAAACATGAAGAGAAAAATCATCAAATCATTTGTCCTCTTGAGTCTAGCCTGTCTCTTGCTGTTATCTTTGACAGGTCCGGCTCTGGCTACCCAAGGCAGCCCGGTTGCTTTTAAGGATATTAATGGGCACTGGGCTGAAGACACCATCAAAGCTTTTGCCGCAAAAGGTCTGATAACCGGCTATCCCGATGACACTTTCCGCCCGAACGCCTTTATAAGCAGGGCAGAGGTTGCTACCGTTCTCTCCCGCTTCGATTTGCGCCGGGATTATAGCGCCCCCGCCTATAGCGATGTCCCTATCGGCGCCTGGTATCGCGCGGCAGTGATCAAGGCCAGTGAATATGGCTTAATGCAAGGCGCAAACAAGCATTTCCGGCCAAACGATAATTGTATCCGCAATGAAATGTTTAAAATTGCCGCCTATTGCCTGCCCAAACTGGATATCGCCGAAGTGACTCTGACCTTTAAAGATAATAATACTGTGGCGGTCTGGGCGGAAGAGTATTTGAAAAACCTGATCAAGCATGAGAAAATAAGCGGATATCCCGGCAATCTTATCAAAGCTGATCAAAACATTACCCGGGCGGAATTCCTGAAAATGATCGAATATATGCTGGATATTGATGAGGAGGAAGTCAGCGACAATATCAATGTCTGGGTACCGGATGTCAATCCCCCCAATCCGCCGGAGCCTCCGACAACGCAAATGCAAACCATTACCGTTGAGGCTGTCATTGCCGCTCCCGAAGTTACTGTGTCCGAAGATGATGAATCCGCCGAACCTATAGTAATCAGCAGCGAGCGGATACTTGTACCCAAAGGTTCAATAAATTATCATGTAGCTGCCCCGGTATTACCCTACCATGTCTCAGAACCAAACACAGAGGGCGAAACCGGCTTGGCAGGGCAAATCATCCCCTTGGTTGACCAGGATATGACAGTGACCTTCAACTATACCCCCTTAGGCCTGGAAAGCCATGATGTAGTGACAATAATCTGCCGTCTTGACAATGCCGGGGGCCGGCTGCTTTATACCACTTTCGAACTTTTACCCAAAGCTGCCCCGCCAACCCTATCCCAGCTCCTACCTGATTTCAATCCTATTCCCGATCCCAAAGAGACAGTTCCCACAAGCTCTGTTAGAAGGCTTAATACCTTAGAGGCAGCCGGGCGGACAATTCATGCTCCCCAGATCGAAGGCTTCACTGTTAAGAATGAAGTAGCTGCCACATCTTCAACAGCCGGGGATACAACTGCGGAATTCTACTATGTCCGGGATAATGACTATAAGGTGATCACTCTGAAAATGGTGGACAGCTTCAATCAGCCCATTGCCGTAGATATGGTAAAATATGTAAAAACCGGCGTCAAGGACTACTGGCTTTTTGCTCCGCCCATCTATGGCTATGCCCTCACAACCCCCAGCTCTCCTCAGGAAATCGGTCTAATTACCAAGGATGAAACCATTCCCTTCATCTATGAAAGACTGGGAGATGAGGAAACCAAAATAGCGGTGCGGGGTGTATTTAAGCCCACCGGCACCAGTCTTTATAATGTAGATATCGTGGTTGATAAGGATACCGCAGAGTACCCGGTCGATGCCAAAGAGGCCGAGGGCGCCAACGATATGGCTCTGAAAGGCTATAAAATTATCGGTACCGGCTTGGTGGAAGTGAATGTAGGTACAGAACCCCGGAATGTGGTATTTGAATATGAGCCCGACCCGGATATTTTCGCCACCATTACGGTGAATGGCTATGAGGATGAAATCGGCGGAACTCTTCTTTATACCGAAACGAAATTTGTAGAGTACGGCACCAAAAACTATGTTCTGACCGCACGCCCCATGACCGGTATGGAGCTAAAGGATCCCGGAACTCACACAATTAAATCCGTTAAAAATGTAGAAGAGGAAATTGCCTTCGTTTATGAAGCAAGCAGCACTACGCCCGAGACCTATAATCTCCTGATCCGTTCTTTGGAGCTTTCCAGCGGCTATGAATTGGGACGGCATGTCCAGGAAGTTGAAGCAGGTTTGGCCAGCCACCTGGCACGGGGACCCCGCGTTGCCACCTATGATCTGCTCCAAGATGATTATAAAGAGATAGCAGCAGCCATAAACAGGGACAGACGGGTCACTTTCTATCACGAACCGGGCATCATCCCTGCCGGGGAAACCAAAATCATTGTTTGGGCAAAAGAAGAAGGCACGGGCCAAGTGTTGAAAATGGACAATTTCTTCGTAAGAAATAATACGGCCGCCTATAATGTTTATGCCCCGGTGCTCGCTGGTTACGAGCGGGTGACCTCCAGCCCGGAATTCCAAACTGTCAGCGTTACCACCAATATAATTGAGGTGACATTCACCTACAAGACCCAAACCCCTCCGGAGCCGGAGACTGAAACGGAGACTGAAACGGAAACTGAGACCGAACCGGAATAAAACCGGTGCGGCCTTCGGCCGCAAGCATCTAGTATCTAGTATCTAGTATCTTGAACGAGTGTGTTTTCGCTTCTCGAAAACTTTATTGAAGTAAACAACTTGTTTTTTGTTGATGTTGTGCGTCAGAAAGGTACTAAATTGATCTAACTCCGCCTTTGGTGAGAAAAGCATGAGGTAGTGCGCTTCACCTATAGCGTTGCACCTAGAATCAGTAGATCAAAAGAGAGGTTTTACCCAGCACAGGTAAACCCTCTCTTTTTGTTTTCGTTCTTGGGTATAGTCAGAGTGTTCTTATAATGAGATTTATATGCTATTTAGGAAATCACTTACTTGCTGCCAGTAAAGTACATTGTTATCATTATCGCTCCATAATGCACTTGAGCCATGTATGTTCGTTTCGCAATATACCCTATTATCATCAGGTGTATTGTCATATATAGGTTTAGCCAGATTATACGAATTTGTTATAGCAGCCTCGGCGGCAATAAACACCGGGCATTGTATATTTTTCGCATAATCAGCAATTGTTTTATCATTCAGTTTAAAATATTCACCCGGTGAAAATGCTAAAACCGCATTTACATCTTCCGGAAATTCGCTTGCAAGAGCCAGCGACAAGGCAGCCGAATATGAACTGCCCCAAATAATTATTTTCTTAGCCCTTAATTCTTTTTGGACGTATAAAAGAGCAGCTTTTAGATCGGGAAAAGCATCAGCATAACTATAGCCATACCCATATGCCTCAACTGTCATGTTTTTAACGTCATTGGCAGTACCGCCACTTCTTTGGTCAACAGCCAAACAGTTAAAACCCATTTCATTCAAGCGCGGGGCAATTTCAAGATATTCTCCCCTGCTGTAATCTGCCTGATGAAAAAGAATGATGTAAGGCGCGCTATCATCCTCTGTTCGGTATAAGTCAGCGTAAACTGTCAAATCATCCTCAGCCTCAAAAGTTACCAAACCCGATTCCGGCAACGGTTTTCCGTTACAAGCTGACAGCAACAAAACAACCAACAAAATACTTGTGATAATAAAAGGCTTATGTATTTTCATAAAAAAAGTCCTCCCCCATTCATTATTATTTCCTTGGTAAAATATTGACCATTGGCTTAGAATCAAAAATATTGGCCTTCTGTAGCTCTTATACCATTATTATACGCGTTTTTTGTTTGTTCTGCAAGTGACTGGAGTCACAATTTTGCCATAAATTTCCATGACTTAAATCATATTTTTTCGTGACTGAAGTCATGGTGTTAATTAAGTATTCTTGAACTCCGAAAAAGGGAATCATGAATTTTTGGAGAAAGAAATACTGATTCCACTGCAGAAAGTCTCTTTCCTGTCATTCTGAAGGAGCTTTAGCGACTGAAGAATCCTAAAATGCCTGTGCCCCGCCGACAAAAGATTCTTCGCTTCGCGCAGAATGACATTTATGGAGTTTTTGCACCAGAATCAATACTTTAGTGTTATAAAAAATTCTTATATAAGAAAGTAGGAAGAATAATTGACTATAACCAGCGAACACCTTAGGAACGTGGCGATCATCGCGCATGTTGATCACGGAAAAACCACCTTGGTAGACCAACTGCTTAAACAAAGCGGCGCATTCAGGCAAAATCAGGTGGTGGCGGAAAGGGTCATGGATTCGGGCGATTTGGAGCGCGAACGGGGCATCACGATTTTAGCCAAAAATACCTCGGTATTTTATCAGGGTACAAAAATCAACATCATTGACACTCCGGGGCACGCGGATTTCGGCGGCGAGGTTGAGCGCGTATTGAAAATGGTGGACGGCGTTGTTTTGGTCGTGGACGCTTTTGAAGGGCCGATGCCTCAGACCAAATTCGTCTTGAAAAATGCTCTGGATTTGGAACTGCCGGTGGTAGTATGCATCAATAAGGTGGACAGACCGGAGGCACGCCCTTTTGATGTGGTCGATGAGGTTTTGGAGCTGTTTATGGATCTGGATGCTTCGGCTACGCAGCTGGATTCCCCCTTTATTTTTGCTTCGGCCAAAAAAGGCTGGTCGGCAAAAAATCCCGCTGACGAAGGAATGGGCATGACACAGCTTTTTGACGCCATTTTGCAGCATATCCCTGCGCCTCAAGGCGACCCGGAGGCGAATATGCAGGTATTGATCTCCAATATCGACTATAGTAGCTATGTGGGGCGCATAGGCATCGGCAAGGTGGAAAACGGCGCGGTGCATATAAATGACGAAGCCGTGATCATCAATATCCATGAGCCGGAAAAACAAACCAGGGTAAAAATATCTAAGCTGTACGAATTCAGCGGGCTGGAGCGGGTGGAAACAGAGATGTCTTCCGTTGGCTCCATCGTAGCCATAACCGGCATGCCCGAAATCAGGATCGGTGACACTATCTGTGGCTTGGATGACCCTTTTCCGTTGCCTTTCGGCAAAATATCCGAACCGACCATATCAATGTATTTTTCCGTCAATGACAGTCCCTTTGCAGGGCAAGAGGGGAAGTTTGTCACCTCGCGGCAATTGAGAGAGCGCTTGTTTCGGGAATTGAACACTGACGTAAGCCTGCGGGTGGAAGAAACCGAAAGCACGGAAAAATTCAAGGTCTCCGGCCGCGGCGAGCTGCATTTGTCCATTTTAATAGAAACAATGCGCCGCGAAGGATACGAGTTTCAGGTTTCCAAGCCGGAGGTTTTATATAAGGAAATAGACGGGCAGCGCCATGAGCCGATGGAGATCGTAACCGTGGATGTGCCGGAGGAATTCACAGGCGCAGTAATCCAGAAGCTGGGCCAAAGAAGAGGCGAAATGAGCCAAATGTCGCCGCCTAAGGGCGGGTATACCAGGTTGGGTTTTAGCATCCCTGCCCGCGGCTTGATCGGTTACCGTTCGGAATTGCTGAACGATACCAAGGGTAACGGGATCATCAACACCATTTTTGACGGTTATGCTCCTATTAAGGGCGAAATACCTGAGCGGCCGCAAGGTTCGTTGATTTCATTTGAAACCGGCGAAGCCGTGCCCTATGGCATGTATAACGCACAAGAACGCGGCTGCCTGTTCGTCAGCCCCGGAACGCGAGTCTATGCGGGCATGGTGGTGGGCCGCAACGCCAGAAGCGGCGATATGGAAGTCAATATCTGCAAGAAAAAACAACTGACCAACGTGCGCGCCTCGGGCAGCGATGATGCGCTGAGATTAGTACCGGCTCAGATCATGAGTTTAGAGCAATGCTTGGAGTTTATCACCGCTGATGAATTGGTGGAAATCACCCCGCAAAATCTCCGGCTGCGTAAAAAGATCCTTGACACAGCTCTTCGCGCCAAAGCCCACAAAAGCGTGGGAGCTAAGCGGCACTAAATCTTTGATTATAAAAACATTGTCATATAGATTGGCAGATGAATAATATCATCTTTGATCATTACATCCTTGGTGTATACTTTTCCGGTGTTTTTAGTGAGCCGGCCCCGGAAAAATATTTCAGCATTAAGTAAGGACGTTGGTACTTGCAACACCTATTTTGGTAAAGCGAAACCACCTGTTTCGGCAGGGAGTTTTTTGGTATTCGTATTTGCTTATTCAGATTTTTTTGGTTTTAGGCCTTTCCGCTTAGCGCTCTCAGTCAGATATTTGTAATTATCTTTCGTAGAAACTGGCTGTCCGGTTTGAGCTTCTAAGTCTTTTCGGGCATTTCCTGCTATTTTGCCACCACGATAGGCAGCATTTTTATTTTCTCTAAATCCTTGTGCATCAGCATTCCGGGCAATTTCTGTCGTGGCAGCTTCACTTAATTGTGAGAAGATCAATTCCAGATCTGTCATATGGTCACGAAGGTTTTCACCGCTTTTATCAAGGCTTTTTAGTTTTTTATATTCAGATGGCGTCATGCCAAAAGCCGCTTTACTGATTTCAGCGGTAAGTATAGCATAATCTGAGTGTTTCTCTATGCCGCGATTTTTCCATTCGTCTGTAAGCGTTTCTCTGGTCGCAATACCGCGCATGCGTAAAGCGATCCATTCCTCACTATATCCCTTGGCAAGATATATATCATGCATCCGTTTGGCAGCAAGCTCCGGGTCTTCAATTTCTTGCATACGTTCATAACCGACCTTGGCGAGCCAAAGCTTGAAAGGCTCAGCTTTCGGTGATGGAATAGATTGGATTATACGCAAAAGCTGTTCAGCATCGGCCACATCGGTTAAGCGCATTTTCCCATCAACCGCAAGCATTTTCAAACGGTCACAATTTGTGACCGTTTCATTTCCTTCATTTTTTAGGCGTCCTTTTAGAACAGTCCAGTAGTGGCGCGGATTTTCACTGTCTGTTAAAATGCTTACGGCATCAATAATAGAAAAATACCACTTCTCTGTTTTTGCACCCCAAATTCGGCGCACATATTTTTCTTCAAACAAAACAACGCTTTTTGATTTTTCCATTCTGTTCATCTCACTTTCTTGTCGTTACTTCGCGTATTTAATGATATCATCTGGCCGGCAGTTATGGATGTTGCAGATTTTTATATGTATTTCATTGTCAATAAACTATTTTTGCTTTATCTTGGGTATATAATAATATTATAATAAAACTACAGGTTTATAAATATAACGAAAGTCATATTAATATGTGACTTTCGTCATCTTTTTAGAATCACGAAAAAGAGGTAATTATTACTGATGGTCATTTTGACCATCAGCACTTGCCCTGCTACTGATTGGTTTTATTATACACTTTTATATTCGCATTTGTCCACCAGAACATATACCTTAAAAGAGGATAATTAGATTATAAGCATAATACTTTAGTGTGGCAAATAAAAAGTGGCAGGGGGTTATTATCTATGGATAAGCTTTCTAAAGCTGTTGTGGTCTCTATGGCAGTAATGCTCATTATAATACTTGCAGCGGGTGGCAAGATCACAATCGGAACAAAGGCACCGGCAGATAACCGGCCAACCGAACCACCGATGGATCCTCCTATTGAGGAGAGTGCAAGCTATCATGTCGGCATAGTCACAAAAGATAACCATGAAGATGAAATCCAGGGTGCAAAAGCGCTGGTCGCTCAATATGGCTCTGTTGATAAGGGCGGTATAATCAAGCATGTCATATCTTACGAAGGCTTCGCAGGGGATCTGGAATTTGACATTATGCAGATAACCGGGCTGGCGAACGACCCGCTGATGAAGGCTGTTATCGTCAGCCCAGGCACTCCCGGAACCGCAACTGCATTCCAGAGAATCCGGGAAGCCGGTAGAGATGATATGCTTTTTATGGCCGTTCTGCCGTATTACTACGACCCGAATCTCATCTTAGCGGCTGACGTCATCATAGACACTGACGTGGCCGTGAGAGGCTTTTACGATATACTCCGGGCTAAAAACATGGGCGCGACGACTTTTGTTTTTATGTCCTTCCAGCGCCATATGGATATTGAGATCCTTTCCAGAAGAAGAAATATTTATGAGGAAGCCTGCAAAGACCTGGCCTTAGAGTTTGTGTTTGAGACAGTCCCCGACCCGGCAATGGCTGATCTTGGGGCAACCGCTGCCCAACAGCAAGTCTATGATATGATGCCTGACTTGGTTGAGAAGTATGGAGAAGACACTGTATTTTTCACAACAAATACCGCTCTGCTCGAGCCTGTCATCAAGCGCGTGGTTGAATTAGGCGCTATGTTTTCTAACCAAGAAGACATGTCGCCGGTTTATGGCTATCCCACCGCTCTTGAGCTTGATCTCAGTGCTGAAATTGGCGACTGGCCGGCTATTGTTAGTAAAATTGAAGAGGCTGTTGTGGCCAAGGGAATGAGCGGAAGGATGGGTACATGGCCGTATTCATTCAACTACTGCAACACTATAGGCCTTGCGCAACTCGCGATGAACATGATCGAAGGAAAGGGTACAGGTAATGTTCAAAATGATATCATAGCTACCTATCAAGCTCTTACTCCTGGCTGTGAGTGGATGGCGCAGGTATGCGAGGATCCCGATAGCGGTCAGAAAATAAGCAATTATTACCTCCTGTCCATGGATACTTATATCTTTGGCCAGGGTTATTCCGGTGTTTTTAGTGAGCCGGTCCCGGAAAAGTATTACAGAATCAAATAAGAGCGTCTGGGTTTGCAGCACCTATATTTTTGCATTATAAAAACATTGTCATATAGATTGGCAAATGAATAATATCATCTTTGATCATAACATCCTTGGTGTAAATGATATAAGAATTCGAGAGCTTCGGCGAAAACTTCTTTTTGAATTTGTCCAAAGAGGAGTGAGATTTATAACTGCCGGATTTGACCTCAATAGGTGCGATTTTTTTCTTTTCGGTTATCAGAAAATCTATTTCCATATGGTTTTCCCGGTGCTCCTTGTCATTTCGGGAATAGAAATAAAGCTTATGACCGTTTTTGCGCAGCATTTGGGCGGCGATATTCTCAATGATCATACCTTCGTTGATACTAAGCCGATCAAAAAGAATTGCTTTGTATAATTCGTTTTCAATATACGGACTATCCATAAAGGTATGGGTTACAAGAAGCCCCGTATCAGCCATATAGCATTTTTGCGTTGCATGATCCGCAGAGAGCGCCAGCCCGATACCAGGATCGGTTGCATTAAAACAAGTATTGACTACCATCGCTTCATTCAGCCAAACAAAAGAGTCCTCGTAGCTTCTGTAGCGAGCCTGTTTTGAGATGGAGGACAACTGATACTTTTTTGCTTTTTTGGCAAGCTGAGCGGGAATTCCGTCAAATATAGCAAAAACCTTATCCTCATAACCCGCCGCAAACTTGGAAACATCATCACGGTATAGCTTCAGGATCCGCCGCTTAACAGTATCAACCGCCTCGAAATCTTTTGTCTTCACATATTCAAGCACCGCCTGGGGCATTCCGCCTACCAGAATGTATTGCCGGAAATCATTCATGATTTTTTTATGAAGAGCTTGCCCCAGCGGTGTCTTCGTGACAAAACATTGCTTAATAAGCGGGGCGGTCGCATTGTCGCCCAATGCCCAGAGAAATTCTTCAAAATCAAGGGGAAAGATTTCGATATGTTCTTCCTCGGAAGGAATAATAATATCCTGAACATTCTTTTTTGATCTGATTAAAGAGCCTGTTTCGAGAAAGTCATATCTGCCGTCGGCAACAAGGTATTTGATAAGCTGTCTTGCCCGCGGAAACTGCTGCACCTCGTCAAATACAATAACAGACTCTCTTTTATAGAGAGTTTTTGCATAAAAAGCAGACAGCTTGGCGAAAAACAGGTCAAGATCATAACTGTCATTTAAGAACAAATCCAAAATATCCTTCGGCGCATTACCAAAATCAATAATGAGATAGCTTTTATATTCATTTTTAGCAAACTGTTCACAAAGAAAGCTCTTTCCGACCCGCCTTGCCCCGTCTATCATCAATGTGGTAGCTCCATCGCTTCTTTTTTTCCAGGCCAGCAGTTCGTCATAAATTTTTCTTCTCAGTATATTCATTGGCTCATCTCCTGCGTTAATAATTTGCTATGCAAACCGAAGTATAACATACTGGTCACGAAAAGGCAAGTATAGAATAGAAGATATTGCACGGAAAGACGTTAAAGGGAATTGTGGATTTTTGGAGAAAGAAATACCTATTGCCGGTAAGAGAGAAACAAAAAGTGGCAGGGGGTTATTATCTATGGATAAGCTTTTTAAAGTTGTTGGGGTTATTATGGTATTAATGCTCATAATAACGCTGGCGTCGTGCACCGAGACCACGACAGAAACAAGCCCACCGCCAGATAACCAGCCGGCAGAACAGCCGCCGGATCCTCCTTTCAAGAGGAGTGCAGACTATCATATCGGCTTGGTCACACTGCATGTCAATGATCCTGTAGAAGAAAGCAAATATGTTGGGGCGCTGATTGCTAAATATGGTAAGGTAGAAAACGGTGGCATGATCAAGCATGTCGTGTTACCTTCTAACTACTCGGATGAGCAAGAATTGGTCATCTCGCTGATAGGTGAGCTGGCTAATGACCCGCTAATGAAGGCTGTTATTGTAAACCAAGGCATCCAAGGAACCGCATACGGATTTCAGAAAATCAGGGAAAATGGCAGAGATGATATAATCTTGTTAACCAATATGCCGCAAGATGACCCGGAGACCCTGTCAAAAGCGGCTACAGTCATAGTAGACGAGGACAATGTTTTAAGAGGCTATTATGATATACTCAGGGCTAAAAAGATGGGAGCTACCACTTTTGTTTTTATGTCTTTCCCGCGCCATATGGGTGTTTATGATCTTGCCAGAAGAAAAGCTATTTATGAGGAAGCCTGTAAAGACCTCGGCATAGAGTTTGTGTTTGAGACAGTTCCCGACCCGGCAACAAGTGATCTTGGCACAGCCGGCGCCCAACAGTTTGTCTATGATATGATGCCGCACTTGGTTGGGCAGTATGGTAAAGATGCCGTCTATTTTACCACAAATACCGCTCTGCATGAGCCGATCATCAAGAGCGTACTCGAATTAGGGGCTCTGTTTGTTGACCAGGATTATATGACACCACTTATCGGTTTTCCCGATGCTCTTAATTTTGACCTTAGCGCTGCTGCGGTCGGCGAATGGCCGGATATTGACTGGACAGCTTTAGTCAAGAAAATGGAGGAAGATGTCGTTGCCAAAGGAGCAGCCAAAAGAGTTGGCTGCTGGCCATTTTCGTATACTTACGCAGCCAGCTTCGGTATTTTTGAGATCGCGATGAATATGATCGAAGAGAAAGGCACAAGTAATATGCAAAATAACATTGTAAAAGCCTTTCAGACTGCTACGCCCGGCTGCAACTGGATGGCTGGCATATATACCCTTCCCGACGGGAGAAAATTAGATAATTACTACCTCTTGACCATGGACACTTATATCTTTGGTCAGGGCTATTCGAGTGTTTTTAGTGAGCCTTTCCCGGAAAAATATTACAGTATTACGCCTGAACGGAATCCTCCATCGGACAGAAAGCAGTCGAAAAACGGCGACGTATTAATTGAAGCTGGTGTTTTACTTGAATATAGTGGCCTGGCTGATGATTTTGTTATACCTGCTGATATAACTGCCATAGCTGAATGGGCTTTTTGGGGCTGCAAAAATCTTCGATCCATAACTATACCAAAAGGAGTCCTGTCAATCGGAGATTATGCATTTTATAATTGTTCAGACCTTATTTCTGTAACCATCCTCGGCGAACTAACCGAAATAAGCAAATCAGCCTTTTTTGGATGTGAAAAACTTAAAACAATCAAACTTTCTACAAGTATTAAGGTAATAAAAGAAAGCGCTTTTCAAAATTGCTACAACCTGGAGTCCATAACTATACCAAACAATGTTACAAGCATAGGAGAGGGGGCGTTTTTTAACTGCTACGGTCTGAAGTCCATTACTATACCAAATAGTGTTACAAGCATAGAACGGTTTGCTTTTAACGGGTGCTCCAGCCTAGAAGCTATAACTTTACCCACTAGCATTACAAAAATAGGATCATCAGTGTTTAGCGGCTGCTCCAGTCTGAAGTCCATAACTATACCCAACAGTGTTATATATATAGACCCGGGGGCGTTTAATCACTGCTCCAGCCTAGAAGCTATAACTTTACCCAATAGCGTTATACATATAGGCTCGGGGGCGTTTAATCGCTGCTCCAGCCTAGAAGCCATAACTATACCCAATAGTGTTACAAACATAGATCAGCATGCGTTTGCCGATTGCTCAAGCCTGAAGTCCATAATTATACCTAATAGTGTTACAAACATCGGATTTGGGGCGTTTAAAGACTGCTATAGCCTGAAGTCCATAACTATACCCAATAGTGTTACAAACATAGGATGGGGAGCGTTTGAAGACTGCTCCAGCCTAAAGAGCATAATTATACCCAATAGTGTAACAAGTATAGTAGAGCAGGCGTTTTCTAACTGCTCAAGTCTGGAGTCCATAACTATACCAAGTAGTGTTACAAGTATAGGAGAGGAAGCGTTCAACAGGTGCGATAATCTGATAATATACTGCTCAGCCGGTTCATATGCAGAGGAATATGCAAAGAATAACTCCATTCAATATGTGATCAAATAATTACAAAAAAGTGACGAACGATATATTGAAAAACTCGTAGTTATAGCCGATAACGATAATAGCGCAAAGGGCTGCTTCGCATCAGCTTTACATCGCTGCCGCCCAGCCAACTTTCTTTCTATACTCAGTAGGCGACTCTCCCATCTTAGCCGTGAATTGCTTAATAAAATATGTATCATAATTAAAACCGATAGCTTCCGCGATTTCCGCAAGACTCAAAGTTGTATGGTAAAGCGTGTCACAGGCAATTTTTATCCGATATCTGAGCAAATACTCCATAGCCGTGTATCCGGTCTGCTCCTTGAAGTTCCGATTGAGAGTCGTCCGGTTGATATGGACGAACTCACAGAGACTTTCCAGAGAAATGTCGTCTGCATAATTAACATGGATGTATTCAAGCAGAATATCCACCGGAAATTTCTCCTTTTTTGCGGTATCGGGCGTTTTCCTTTTAATAAAGATATCGTCCAACAGATAAAGCGTTTGCAGGAGATTGCCCCTGATCCGGCACGGCCAATAATCGTCGCTATGCGCGAATACCTCTGTTCCCATAAGCGAAAGCCATTCGGAAACACGAATATATGTTTTCGCGGGCAGGGCGAGTGTTCCGTCATAATATTCGTCTCTGTGCAAAAACAGATTTATTAAACATCTGTCATGCTGATCCGCAACCGCGAAAACATCGTTCGTTTTGAGCCGGTCAAAGGTAAGTGACGAGTTCAGAAATGTTGGATTAAAACTAAACGATTTTGCGGTATGTCGGAGGGTTTCAATAGATTTTATACGATCATATTG
>Ga0082212_10007855_pt1 | contig 14026 bp, 9 predicted proteins | sample TergutNt197P3_FD_71548 | JGI IMG/M metagenome (GOLD analysis project Ga0082212, IMG submission 71548) | Neocapritermes taracua P3 segment gut microbial communities from Petit-Saut dam, French Guiana - Nt197 P3 | ecosystem: Host-associated > Arthropoda: Insects > Digestive system > Gut ... | reverse complement strand
AAATTGACGGTGAGAAAAGGCTATGGTTTTTCGTCGGACGAATCGCTGAAAATCGCTTTATTTCACGCTCTCGGAAGACTGCCAGAACCAATATTTACCCATAGATTCTGGTAGAGAGGCTTAAATATTTTATCGCGAACCTGGAATTGTTTTGTTATGTCCGCTAGGCAGTGCTGAAATATTTGATTTGCATCACGTAGTTCGTGATCCGGCGGGCAACCCGTATGTAATACTAATCTGATTCCGGCAAGATCTTGCATTCTTGTCAGGTCCATCGAGGAAAACCGACGCAATTTGTTGACAATTGCATTAGATCGCTTTAGCCGATTAGAGAATATTACGCTACCATCACACTTCAATGCGCATCGCCGCACACTGTTCATCAAAAAATTGTGTACTTTATGCAGCGGGGTAACGTGAACTCGCCGCCATAACTCGAGGATTTCGGCAGCAGCGGCATCCTGTGAGTCGGCAATCAGCGAGTTCCCTGCTTTGTTGATTTGTGACTTCGTTATAAGCGGCATAAGACATCTTTGTCACATTTTATGTCCAATGTTTGTCAGTATATCGGCGTTTACGCCGAAAACAATCACCCCCGCCTCAATTTTCGGATAAAATAAAAAATCAAGTACACTATCGTAACCGACAATGGTGCGGTGTCCGATCCGGCATCTGTAACCTACGAAGACGACTGCGCAGGTTTTACGCCCGCTCTGGGAAGCAATATGAATAGTTGGGCGAATATCGAACTGGTCAGAGAATACTTCCGCCCCGGCAAATTACGGGGACACCAGTGTGAACCACGAAACATCCATTGCGTCAGGATTCTGTTCTTTTCCGTATTTGAGAAAGGACCAATTAGACGTTACCGTTGCAGAGTCGCTCCTTCTTGGATGGCTCTTTCCAAAGCGGGATTCTGCGATGTGCCCGTCAGATAATTCGTCAAAACCGCCTGTTCGTGCAACCGCTCAAAATATCGGGCAATAACGTACTTCTGTTTGTTCACGAAAATGTCTGCTATCATTTCCGCACGCACTTTCTCCTTCTCCACCGGCACCGGATCAGTATAGCCGACGCAATATAAAATCACGAGATGATCGTCAACATGAAGTATCTGCGATAATTCGCCCGGCTTCAACGCAAACGCCTCTCTTTCGATGATCGGCTGTCCGCAATGCCGGGAAATCGGCGGAAGCACCCCTCTCCCCAGTCGGGCATCAGGATCGAACGAATACTTTTCCGCTAAGTCGCCAAAGTTTTCTGCCGTTTTTTGCCGGTTAGCCGCCCGCCAAGCCTCTTCTGCCCGACGTGTGTCTTGTCCGTCAAAGACAATCGCCAAACACCGAACCTTCACACCGTAATTCGCCTCAAACGACCGGTCAATGTCCTCCTCCGTCACTTGAACGAGCGGGCGAGTCAACCGTTTCAACGACAATACCGGTGCGACGACATTTTTTCGGTACATCGGCTCCGATAAACCTGATTCTTCGGTCGTTTTTTCGATCCAAAGTTTGATGTTGGGCTTCCCGTCCTTATCGAGTGGTAAATAATTGAACGCCATCTCCCAAATCTCTTTGTCGATGTCATGTTCGGTAATTCGGATGTTTTCCCGACGGCAAGCCTGCTCGATAATCAATCGGTTGATCATGTCGCCAATGACATCGGTGCCATGCCGTTGCGTGCTGACTTCGGCTAACTCCTGTATGCTGATTCTCTGATTGCCGACCAGAGCGGCAACACCCGGATACTGACTGTACAGTTCCGGCTTGCCGAAAATGATTTGAAGTTGCGTTCGGTTTCGCAGTTCGTTAAAAATTTCGGCGGTAACTTGATTCTGTTTCGCATCCCTTAATTGGAAGAACAACTCTTTTCTTTCTGCTTCGACATCGACCTCGGGCGGCTCCAAATATCCTTCGCATTTGAAAATTGTGAAATGACCGGGCAACATTTGAATCACGGGGGAAAGTTCCCCTTCCTTCAAAGAAAAGAGAATTTTTTCGACATCGGGATGAAAGGAGTGGCGGCGAATCGGAAACAACATTCCGCCGTAGGCTTGAGTCTCGGTGTCAATCGACTTGTTTTTAGCGACGGCGGCGAATGTTTCGGGATGTTGCTTCAATTCGGCGAGTATCTTCTCGGCTTCCTCTTTGGTCGAGAGAACGATCTGTCGGGCACGAACGGCGGAACCAAACTTCGCATCGTATGCCGTCTGTAACTCTTCGACGCTGGGATTGAGCCGCGCACCGGCGATTTTTCGGAGAGCCAAAATCTCCCAAATGACAATTTGCCTGAATTGTTCCGGCAAGACTCCACGTTGCTGTTCGAGCGTTTTTAATAATTGCTCGGTGGTCAGCCCTGCCCCTTGTGCCCAGCGGAGCACTTCGGCATTGATCTCTTCGGCGGTAATAACAATGTTTTGCCGTTCGCATTCAAGCCGAATGATCATTGTACGGACGAGTCCGTAAAGTTCGTTTTCGCCGTGCAGTTGCAGACATTCGGCGGCGAGGCTATTTCGGGTGATTTTCTCGCCGTTGACTTCGGCAACGATTTCCAGTGATTCGATTTTCAATGCCGATTTGTTCGGTGCCTGTCCGAAGGCAGTGCAACAGACGGCAAAGCAGAGCAGTAGGGGGAGAGTGTATTTCATTGTCAATTCAACGCAATGTCGATGGTATCTCACTGGGAAGGATAGACATTTTTCTGCATCGGGTCAAGGGAGATTTTTTGCGAAGAGGGCGAAACACGTCTGCGTCATTCAGTCATTCAGGTTGGTACCGAAGACTGACTCGACATCTCCATAGAAAAAGGATATAATCCGACTCGCATTGTTCGTGCGTGGTCTCAATATAACCCAACAACAGGAGAAATCCATGAAAATTTCACGTCGTCATTTTTTTCAAACCGCCGCCGCTGTGCCCGCTCTCGCCGGACTCGGTATTGTTTCGTCTCCCCTTGCTGTCGGGCAAACATCCGGCAACGGCAAAGCCAAGTTCAAACTCGGTCTCGCCTCGTACACGTTCCGCAACTTTGATCAGGCAAAGACGATTGCCGGTGCTCGCCGAGCGGGTCTCGATGCCATGTGTTTCAAGGACATGCATTTACCGATGGATGCCACTGACGAACAGTGTGCCGCCGCCGCCGAAGCATGCAAAAAGGCGGGACTCACCCTGTACGGTTGCGGAGTTGTGAACATGCCCAATGAAGCGGCAATCAATAACGCCTTCCGTTATGCCAAAGCCGCCGGAATGAACACAATCATTGCAACGCCCAAACCGGAGTTGCTCGCCGCCGTCGAAGCAAAGGTCAAAGAGACCGGCATTTACATTGCGATTCACAATCATGGTCCCGGCGACAACGTGTATCCGACCCCGGAGTCGATTATGGATAAAGTCGGTGCATTTGACAAGCGGATTGGCATCTGTATTGACGTGGGACACACCGCCCGCATCGGTGCCGATGTCGTCAAGTCGATCAAGGAGTACAAAGACCGAATTCACGATGTCCATTTCAAAGACGAAACGAAGGCGGCACCCGACGGCAACACATGTATTTGCGGACGCGGCGTGCTGGATTTGCCCGGCTATCTGGCGGCACTTTTGGAAATCGGTTACGACCGAGTGGTTTCCTTTGAGTACGAAGCCGATGCGAGCGATCCGTTGCCGGGGTTGATGGAATCGATTGGTTACGTTCGTGGTTTACTGCGGATGATGTAATGGGTTACTCCGGGGATTGCGATAAGTACATATGTTTGGGAGTATCAGCTTCCGAAAAATGACAAAGGAATACACTATAAACGGGAACAAATTGGTCGTTCTTCTCTCTCTGCGCCCTTTGCATCCTCTGCGGTTAAATTTTGTAACCCCAAAGGCACGAAGAACACAAAGAAGCAACACAAACTTTCATGTATTTCGTGTTTGAAAATAAACAGGGGTACTCGATATTGTCATATGGAAAGCCCCCCTTGATTTTTGGGCATTTACGCTGTCTAATGAACGACGAGTTCCGTGTCAGGAGGAGTTATAGTGCGTTCTGTTCGTGTTGGATCATTTTATTCATGTTTCGTAGGATTGCTCTTGTTCTTTGTCCATGTGGTGTTCGGACAGGGAACCCGTGACCTCTTCGATCCGACACAGAGACCTGTGCAATCGAGGACGGTGCCAACGACCACCTCACCGACATATCCTCCCAACACTCCCGCTACACTGCCGGAAGGCAGTCCTGCCACTACTGCCACTCCCTATTTTCCCAATTCTTCCGGTGTAATTCCCATCTCTCCAAGTACTTTCGTTGCCCCTATTCCTACCGATGTGGGCGGGTCTGTGTCGACAGGCATACCAATCACCATGAGTCCAATAGGAATGTCCTCCGTTACTACGTCGGATGAAGATGCGGCACAACAAACGGCAGAAAGACTTGCTTCTGTTTTGGAAGAGGAAACCGACGATGACAAGGAGATACGTTTGTTACAAATGCAACGGCAACAAGCGGAACAGATTTCCGATTTAGAACGGCGAGCAGAGGCACTGGAACGAGTTACACAAAACGAAATTATCCGACGGAACTGGCTGGCACGCCGCGCCGTAGATGAGGTCGGAGCAAACCTTTTTTATTTCCCGCGACTCAAAAATGAACTTCTGGATGTCGGTTGGTGCCAACTCTTCGATGGATATACCGATACCGGCTGGAAAGTTCAAAATTCGGGTCATTATGCGGGAGGAAAATTTACGTTCGGGCAAGGACAAATCGTCAGCGACCCTTGGAAGCCCGGAATGGTCTATACATCGATTCCTTTCGGTGACATGACGTTACGTTTCGATTTTTGGGCAGAAAAAGATGCGGAAGTTCTTCTGCTTATGAACACTCCTCCCAATCCTGAGGATTTGCATAGTTCATGTTATACGTTCGTTTTGAATTCAGGAAGATCGAGCCGTCCTCGCGGCTTATTACTCGGTCGGCATGGATACACGCTCCCACAACTCCGAACGATGCGGGAAATGTGGGACGATCCTTCGAGCGAAGAAAAAGGAACTTGGCATTCTGTCCGAGTCCGTATCGAAGAAGGGGACATTCAAATCTGGCTGGACAAACGAGGATTCATCTCCTATTTTGAAGAAAAACCGATTCCCGGCGGTCATGTCGCCTTTCTCGTTGCGCGGGGAGAAGCCCGATTCCAAAACATTATTTGGCAACCTCGACAAACCATTACGGTTTTTGAAACGGAGGGTAGAAGCGACATCCCCTGGTACAGCACCGATGGACAGGATTTAGTTGGAAGCAACGCGCTGGGATACCATCTGTCAGGCAATATCGAAAGCAAAGATGTGTTTCACAACTACGTACTTCAAATGCAATACAAACAAGGCAACGTTTCTGAACGGGGTGGACTATTCGTCCGTGCGCTACCAAGACAAGAAAATACAGGATATGAGATTTCGTTGCAAAATTTTCCCAAACGACAGGATCGGGAAGCCGCAAGAGGTGTGGATGCAGGATCGTTCCGATATTTTGAGAATGCCCGATATATACGGGCACAGGACATGCAATGGACACATTTAACAGTGGCGGTCATGGGCAGACAATTCGCAACGTGGGTCGATGGGGTGCCGGTCTGTGAAATTGAAGATCGACGTACAAGACCCGCAGCAGTGGGTCCGTTTTTGGAACCAGGACCTATTCGTCTATCCGTCCCCAAAGAGAATACATTATTCCAATTTCGGCAGTTAACGGTCACGCCAGTAATTTTGTAAAAAATTACTCCTAACTCTTTTCAATCCAATGCTAAAACAAATTATTTTCACCATACTCGCTGTTCTCTTTTGGACGACGAACGCATCGGCACAGTTTAATTTTCGGCAAGATGCACCGGTCGGCGGTCCCCGGCTGGGAAAAAGTCAAAACCAAACTTGGCGGGCAGGAATCGTTATCGAACCGGGTGCCTCTGTGCAAAACATTCAAGTAACCATTCCTGTCCCGATGGAATGGTACGAACAACGAATTATCAACATCAATGAAGAAAAAATTGATGCCGACCTAGCAAGCCGAATCGAATACCGTAATCTTGGCGGCGCAATGGAAATGTGTCTTCGACTCCGAAGTACGAGTCCGACAAAGCCGATAGAAGTCGTCGTTGCTGTCGAACTTCAAAATTTTGAACTTCTTCCGCCGGAAAATACGGAGCAGTACGTCATTCCAACCCAGTCCCGTATATTGCAGGAATTCCGACCGTACCTGAGACCGAGCCAGACCATTGAGTCGGACGATCCGGTTTTTGCGAGAATGTTCGCCGAAATCACCCGAAATCGGAATACCGATTGGGATAAAATCGAGGCGGTCTATTCTTTCGTGCAGAATAACGTTAAATACGATGAAACGGCTTGGAACAAACCGGCAAAGGGGGCGTTGGCGGTAACGAAAATGCCGAGAGGCGAATGGTCGGGCGATTGCAAAGACATGACTTGCTTGTTCGTGGCATTGTGCAGGGCGGGAAAGATACCGACAAGGGTTGTTCGGGTGCCGGAACATTGTTACGCCGAATTTTATTTGGTGATGAAACCGGAAGGTCGAGCGAATAACAATCCGGTCGGTTTTTGGTTTCCGTGTCAAGTTTCGGGAACCTATTCGTTCGGCGGTATTCCCGAAAAGAGGGTCATTTTGCAAAAGGGGGACTCGTTTCCTGACCGCAATAATCCGGGAAGGAGCAAACTGTTTCTGGTAGAAGCGTTTAATGGACAAAAGGTATCAGGTACACCCGATCCGAAATACCATTGGGTTCGTGAGGCGGTTTTGAAATAAACTCCACCCCCGCTTCGGATTTTTCCGTTCTAAATCACTCATCTGAACTTGTATTGTCCGCACAATTTTTGCTCCGAATCGGGAATTTCCCATTGTATCGTCCACGTCCCCTCGATGTCGAGCGGCAAATATGCCAAGGATATCCACTGGTTCAGTACGTCGGCTGAAAGCCCGACTGTTCATTATTCTCCATAGAAAATCCTCCAGTGGGCAAAAAAAGTGTAACGCCGTGTTACGATTGCGATTCCGTGGACGTTTCAAGATTAGAAACCGGTCGCGCGTGAACACCGTTTTGTAGCAGATATTCTTTCAATTCCCGAACGGAATAATTTCGCTCCATTCGGGGAGAGTACAACATGCTACTGATGATTGCCGCCTGTGCTTCCGTCTCCGTAAAAAGTGCTTTCAAATGTTCGCTTACGCCAGCACCACCCGATGCAATGAGCGGAACCGAGACGGCAGACTCCGCCAACTTCATCAATTCGAGATCGTAGCCGGACAGCGTGCCATCCCGGTCAATACTGTTGACACAGATTTCTCCTGCTCCGAGGTCTTGCCCGCGTTTGATCCACTCGATGGCATCCAAGCCGGTCGCTTGCGACGCACCGTCGATGAATACTTCATATCCACTCGGCGTTTGGTTCGTCTTTTTCACTTGCGTCGATAACACCACGCATTGCGAACCAAAGGCTTTCGCACCCTCGGCAATGATTGAAGGATTCCTCACCGCCATTGAGTCGATGCTAATTTTTTCCGCTCCCGCTTTGAGGGCTTCGTACATATCGTCCAAATCTTTGATTCCGCCGCCGACGGTAAAGGGGATAAAGACTCGGCGTGCCACTCGCTTGACGGTTTCAATGTCGATTTGGCGTTTTTGTGCGCTTGCCGTGATGTCGTAAAAGATCAATTCGTCGATCTGCGCATCGTACATTGCTTCTGCCAATTCCTCGGCGGGAGCGACATCGATGTTGTCCTGAAACCGCACCGCCTTCGTGACTCTGCCGTCGATAATGTCAAAACACGCAATCAGTCGTTTGGTCAGCATAAATCCAGTTTGATGTTCATTTTGCCGTCATTATACAGTCGGTCAATAGAAAAAGAACGTGGGCGTGGTCGCGTTTGGCATTTTCGTAGATTTTGCTCTTGCCTCAAATCTCGATTTTTGCTAAACTTCCCCTTGCTTAAACCAAACGGAAATTCAGGAAGAATTTCCCCAATGCACGGAGGCTCCATTTTTCATGCAGGGACTGCGATTCATCCTCTCGCCGCTTTTTCTGACGGTCATTGCCGTCGCTTTACAGCATTCACTCACCGCTGCCGATCCTGCGCAGTTGATCACATCGTCCGTCAAACTCCGGGTCGATGCCACCAATGGACACGACTGGGGAACCGGCACGATCATTGACACTCGGCAGAGTAAAAGAGGACAAGAAGCCCTCATTTTGACCTGCGGACATATTTTCAGGGCTTGGGGTCCTCAGTATTCCAAAGAATTGCATGAGGGGAACCCTGTCGAAGTACATCTTTTTGACGAAAATTCCACTGTTCGAGTTTACGGTGAATGCCTGTTTTACGATACCGAAATTGACTTGGCTCTCGTTGCCATCACCGCTCCTTGTCCGGTTCGGGTGGCTCCAATTGCCCCGGATTCCTATCGGATTCAGCCTTCGCAGCCAACGTGGAGCGTTGGTTGCGATCACGGCGGCAATCCGACAGTGCGAGCGCATCAGGTTATGTCAGTTGATAGAATCAGTACACCGCGAGAAAAGCGGATGCAGTTTCAATATGTCCAAGTTTCTGGAGCACCGGTCAGCGGACGCAGCGGCGGCGGACTTTTTACTGCCGAAGGATATTTGATCGGCGTGTGCAATACGGGCGATCCTAGTCGGAATGATGGACATTTCGTTCCGCCGCAGATGATTCGGCACGTCTTGGATCAGATGAACTTGGCGGACATCTACAAAAATCCGTCATTGGGTACACCGGCGGCACCACAGGCACCGCCAACATTGGCGGCACTGACTCCGCTTGCCCCGATGGAACCGATGGCGGCGATTGCCGCATCTGCTCCGATGATTGCCGCAAACAATACCGGAATGAGTCGGGAAGAGTTGGCGACGTTGGAAGAGGTAATGCGTCGCAAACAGGATGGTGACGAGGTGATCGTGATTATTCAATCACGGAACCCGGACGTACCGAGCGACGTAATTGTGCTGAACCGAGTATCGGATCAATTTATGGATGCGTTGATCAACAATCCTTCACATCCGCCGGTACAAACGTTGGGACAACAACCAGTGTCGTTTTCAGTGAGACATTAGGGATTGGTCATTTTCCCTTTTTTTTTGTGCTCTTTTTAACAGTCTTTTTTCGCGTGATGCGTCCGGGGAAGTAATCCATAAGATCGTCGTCAATGTCGTCGCTATGTCCCATGAGTTGCGACAAAAGTTCCTGTGGAGAAGGCAAATCGTAAGCGGGGACCTCGTCCAACAGATCAATCATTTCGAGAGCAACCTCCGCCGCTTCCGCTCCTTTGTTACCGGGCGCAGCATTGACCGTCTTGTCTTTGCCGCTTTCGAGGAGTCCACTCCGAGCGTTCGCCTGTTCGATGGTATCGCAAGTCAAGACACCGAAAATAATCGGCGTATTGTATCGGCAACCAATGTCACCGAGCGACATGCTGACGTACCGATTGATATGTTCGTCATGACTGGTTTCCCCTTTGATGACCGCCCCCAGACAAATGATCGCCATGCAGTCCACATCCTTGGCGAAATGGTCGGCGGTGAAAGGGATTTCATACGCTCCCGGCACCCAAACGACGCGGATGTCGTTTTCGTGAACGTTGTGTTGCCGAAGTTTCGCGAGCGCACCGTCGAGCAACCGCTGGGTGATCGTTTTGTTATATCGAGCAACGATAATAGTGATATTACCACCCACCGGCGGTTGACAAATGCGTCCTTCAAATGCTTGCATGTCTCCATTGTCCTTGTTTTGGCGGCAATGTCAACAGGGCAAAAGAATTTTTCTTTTCCATTTTTTCGTTGATTCGGCAATCCGCCGGTGTTGCGATTTTCGCTGACTCTGGTACAATGCGGGACTCGTTTTGCTCCTTTTCGATCCGTTCAGTGCGTTTTGCCAGCCGCCCCCCTCGCTCTGCCCAAGCAGATTCCAAACCGGAATCCCTGCACTGGCTCGTCGTTCGCGGAGCAAGACAAAATAACCTTAAAAGTATTGACGTTCCCTTTCCGCTTGGTACATTCTCCGTCGTTACCGGCGTGAGTGGCAGCGGAAAAAGTTCGCTCGTCAACGACATCCTTTGGAAATCTCTCGCCAAGTCGCTCCATCGGGCAAATACTCAGCCCGGCACGCACGACTCCCTAATCGGCATCGAATTCCTCAACAAAGTGATCCGTGTCGATCAACAGCCCATTGGTCTCACGCCGACATCCAATCCTGCGACCTATACCGGTGTGTTCGATCTCATTCGTGAACTCTTCGCTCAACTGCCAGAGGCAAAAGTGCGAGGATACTCCGCCCGCCGTTTCAGTTTCAATGTGCCCGGCGGACGCTGCGAAAAATGCGAAGGTGCCGGTCAACTCAAAATCGAAATGCACTTTCTCCCCGACGTTTGGATTACCTGCGATGCCTGCGAAGGAAAACGATATGATGCTCAAACGCTTGCCATCCAGTATCACGGAAAGTCGATTGCCGACGTACTCGAAATGACTTGTGGAGAAGCGGTAGAACTCTTCCAAAATGTACCGAGCATTCGCCGAACGATTCAAACGCTCTGCGATGTCGGTCTCGATTACATTGCTCTCGGTCAATCGGCACCGACGCTTTCCGGTGGAGAAGCGCAGCGGGTCAAACTCGCCGCCGAACTTGCCAGACCGGACACGGGACGAACGCTCTATCTTCTCGATGAACCGACGACGGGGCTGCACTTTGACGACCTGCAAAATTTGCTGAACGTTTTGCACCGACTCGTTGATCTCGGCAATACGGTCATCGTGATTGAGCATAATCTCGATGTGATAAAGAATGCCGACTGGATCGTCGATCTCGGTCCCGAGGCAGGGGGCGATGGCGGACATCTCGTCTTTGCGGGAACGCCGGAGGAACTCATCGAGCGGCAACAGAAAGACGGCAGACGGCAGACGGCAGACAGCAGCAGAAAAAAGACGGCAGACGGCAGACGGCAGACAGCAGCAGAAAAAATAGGGTTTTTATCCTACACGGCGCAAGCGTTGTTGCCGGTTTTTGAGTCTGGCGAGTTTGCCGAGCGAAAATCGCATCACGAAAAAGCGGAACCCGTTATAACAGAAAAATTGGACATTCACGAACTCGGCATCGACGCAAAGATGCCCTGGGGAACGGATGGTCCCCGTTGGCACACCAAAGATCGAGTCAGCCGAAAGGGATTGCCGATTCGCTGGGAAGGGCGGATACTGAAAGAAATTGTCAATCGGATCGAAGCAGCAAAATTGCAAGAGTTCGCACCGGTCAACTGGAATCACCGAAGCGTCGTGGAAGTTGCCGCCAAACAAAAGCAACTCGGCTGGTTTATGCATGCCGTAACAGCGGAAGAGTGGCTGTTGAAAGTGAAATTCCGGGTACCGAGGAACACGTTCAACAAAACATCGCTGATTACCCGGCTGGATTTGAAACCGCTCAACGATATGGAAGAGATTCCCCTGTACGGCACGAAGCCGAGAGTACGGATCATGCCAAAAGGACGCTGGCAGGAAATCGAAATCAGACCCTATCATTGGAAAGAAATTGACCGAAAGGAATTTTGGGATTTTCTCGACATGTGTATCAAGGAATTTGCCGGTTATGTGGCGGGAACCTTAAAACCGAAGGATTTGATGCCGTGGAAAGTTTTGGGAGAAGCGTGGCATCGTTTGCCGAGAGGACTGATTGGTGGTAAGAGTCTTCAATGGGATATTTCGCTTCTGACGGAAATTTTCGAGATGATCGGAAAGACCGCTTCGGATTTGCGAACTGTTTGGACGAACAAGGTATTGGTGCCGTTTTACCGACCGGCATCACGCAAGCGGTCGTTTGCTTCCGCAAAATCATCGGAGGGACGTACCATTCCCGATGTTATTGTCCATACCAAGCGGGTCGATGCGGTGTATGTTGACATTTACGTCGAAAAAAAATCGGTGCCGCTGGGACAAATCCGAAACATCGGCAACGATCCGTTCGTAAATGGCGAAAATCCGCTTTACGATATTTTGCAATTCAAGTTTACCGAGAAGAAGGAATTGAAGTCGAAAGAATTTCAAAATTTGCTACGGGTGGCGGTGGTGGAATAGATTCCATTTGCAGGCACCCCCAGTAATGAACCGGCACCCTTGCGGGTGCCGTTCTTTATGCACAGAAATACCGCTAAATGTTATCGTGAGACACCGGCAAGTACCGAGTAGAATTTATATCGCTGTTCCGCTTTCTTCTGCGCCTGTGTCGCAAGATGTTCAAACTCCTGCGGATTCGCCCGGTTTAACAACGCAAACCGATTCTGCTTCATCTCGAAATCCTTGATCGAACCTTCCGGTGCCTTCGAGACCAATTCCATCGGCTGTTCCTTGCGGGGATCATACGTGTAAAGGGGCCAGTAACCGCACTTCACCGCTTCCTTCTGCAATTCCAAGCCGATCTTCATGTCCGACGGTCCGTGAGCAATGCAGTGAGCGTAAGCAATAATCAACGACGAACCCGGATAGGCTTCCGCCGCACGAATCGCTTTGAGGGCATGTGCCTGATTCGCTCCCAACGAAATTTGAGCAACGAACACATTGCCGTAAGCGATTGCCATCATGCCGAGGTCTTTCTTGTGCGTCGGCTTTCCACCTGCTGCAAACTTCGCAATCGCTCCCAGCGGCGTGGACTTCGATGCCTGACCGCCCGTATTGGAGTAAACTTCGGTGTCCATAACCAAGATATTCACGTCCTTGCCCGTGGCAATGACGTGATCCAATCCGCCGTAGCCGATGTCATAAGCCCAGCCGTCGCCGCCGAACGCCCAAACGCTTCGGCGTACCAACGAATCGGCAATGCTATAAAGCGTTTGCCCCATCATCGTTTCGGTGCAACTGCATTCCCCTTGCGTCTGACAAGAGGTTATCTTCGTTTTCAGTTCGGCAACCCACTTCCGCTGCTGCGCAATGTCAGCTTCCGTTTCCTGCTTGTTATTCAGGATATTCTCAACGAGAGCGGCACCGATCTTGTCCTTCTTCGCAGTAATAATTTCTTTGGCAAATTCGTTTTGCTGATCAACCCCTGCTCGAAGTCCGAGAGCAAACTCGGCATTGTCCTCGAACAACGAGTTACACCAAGCGGGACCGCGACCTTCGGCATTGACCGTATAAGGAGTCGTCGGCAAATTTCCGCCGTAAATCGAGGAACAACCCGTCGCATTGGCAACGATCATTCGGTCACCGAAGAACTGCGTAATCAGTTTCACGTAAGGCGTTTCACCGCAACCGGCACACGCACCGGAGAACTCAAAGAGCGGCAACAGAAGTTGCGAACCCTTCACGGAATCGACATTGACTTTCGAGCGATCCACGTCGGGAATCGACAGGAAGAAGTCCCAATTTGCCCGCTCTGTTTCCATGTAAGCCTTTTTGTCTTCCATGTTGATCGCTTTGCGTCCTTCCTGTGCCTTGTTCTTGCCGGGGCAGTTTTGCACGCAGAGTCCGCAACCGATGCAATCGTCCGGGGCGATTTGAATCGCCGCCTTGCAACCGGCAAAATCTTTCAGGTTGTAATCCTTCGTTTTGAACGACTTCGGTGCCTTCGCCAGTTGACCGGGTTCGATGACTTTGTACCGAATGGCGGCATGCGGACAAACCAGCGAGCATTGGGCGCACTGGATACAGCATTCCGGGTCCCAAATCGGCAGGTCGATGGCGATGTTCCGCTTTTCGTACTGCGATGTTGCCGTCGGGAAGGTTCCATCGGCGGCGGGAAGCAACGCACTGACCGGCAGATCGTTTCCGCGTGTTGCCAAAATTTCGCCGAGCGTGTTCTTGACGAACGCTGGCGGATTGCCGGATGTTCCGATGTGCCGCTTCAATTTCGACGAGGCGATCTTCGGATAGTTGACCTCTTTCAATGCCGCTAGCGACGCATCAACTGCCGCATAGTTCTTTTGAACGATGGCATCCCCCTTCTTGCCGTAGGTCTTTTTGATGTCATCTTTGATGTGTCCAATCGCCACTTC
>Ga0082212_10007854_pt1 | contig 14026 bp, 6 predicted proteins | sample TergutNt197P3_FD_71548 | JGI IMG/M metagenome (GOLD analysis project Ga0082212, IMG submission 71548) | Neocapritermes taracua P3 segment gut microbial communities from Petit-Saut dam, French Guiana - Nt197 P3 | ecosystem: Host-associated > Arthropoda: Insects > Digestive system > Gut ... | reverse complement strand
CTATGGCGGTCAGGCTGCCGGGTCCGTTGATGGCAAGCGCGACGTTGGACATCAATCGTATACCGGCGGTACTGCGTCCCGCCCCTTCGATGAGGGTGTTTGACCCCAACAGATGAAGGGTTACATTCGCGTTGTTATTCAGCAGAAGCGGGGATGTTTGCAGCGCGTCGCCGTCATGCCCGGCGGCGCCCATGTTCACAGACGCGTTGTTCAGCGTGATAACCGCCGCCGCGTTCGCTGCGACTTGGATTCTCCGCTGGCTGCCCGCGTTACTTCCGACGACCGTTACATCCGCGCCGTTATGTATGGTGTAGAGGTTCGTTGAATATGTCCAGCCGTCGCCGCTTGCGGGCGGGCCGGGGTCGCTCAGGTCGATGGTGCTGGCGCCGCTTGCCAGCGGCATGATGCCCGAACCCGCCGCGCTTGCCGGAAATACGGGCAGCGTAAACGCCATACACAGCGTCAGCGCCCACGAGAGGGTGCGGGACAGGACGCCCGCCCGGACGGAAACGGGTTTTGTGGGTTTGTATGTATTCAAACCAAGTCCTCCTTATTTTACCAAACAGTCGGAGCGGGGGTGACTATTGAACCGGCGACGCAATCAAGAAAAGATACTGTGAAAAGTCTGGATCATACCGGTTGCTCCAGTTGTAAATCAGCCTGTCGTATGAAATGACGCCATACCCGTCCTGGTTGTGGTCGGTGGTGTCATACGGGTCGGCGACAATCAGTACGGCGTTCTCCGGGCCGCCGTCCATATCGTCATAACCGATGATGATTTTCCAATGCCCGCCCCAATCGTCGTCGCCGAATATAACGGGCTTTCCTTCCTTCAGACTGTTTATAATCAGATCGACGGGCGCCTCGGAGGGGTCTTCCAAGTCGTAAGTGGAAACCATATCCCAATCCCCGAAAGATGCAAGCATTATCATCAAATCCTTCAGCATGGACTCAGGACGCTCCTTATTTTCACGAAGCTCATACATTCCCCTGTCTCCCTGACCGTCGTACATTCCGTAATACTCCAGCAGCATGACGATGCAGGCTGGGCCGCATGTGACCTCGGTCGTCTGCTGAAAGGTCTTGAAGTTTTCGAGCACGGTCAGGCTTCCGCCCGATTTCATATTGTAAAAATCAAGCGCCGGGTAGTATTTCGAGTCCGGAACGTCAAACTGACGCTCAAGGCCCGCCGCGCCGTCCAAAACAATGCCGGACGGGTAAGGGATTTTATGCGCGTCGCTGTATGGTCCCGGTTCTTCCGCATCGCACCCGGCCGGTATGAGGAGCGCCAGCGTGAACAGAAGCGCGAGACTCTTGAAGATTTTGCCGGTTTTGATATTCATTCTTTCATCCCCCGAACCTTTGAAAGGCTTTATACGATGAAAGGCCCGCGTAAGCGGGCCTTTCACACGCGGCCTGTTATCATTATAGCATTTTCGCGCGGCGACCTTCAAAACCTTAACAAATTTTAAGGTTCGGCCCGTTCAGTTCCGTTCAAAAACATAGCCCTGCCCGCGCCGCGCGGTTATGTCGTAACCGGACGGGCCGATCTTTTTCCGCAGCTTGGAAACCGTGGCCTGAAGCGTGTTTTTATCCTTGGCCATAGGCATACCCCACGCTTTTTCATAAAGGGTTTCCGCGTTCACGGTTTCGTTCTCGTTCTGGGCAAACCATAGAAGCAAGGCAAATTCCTTTTGCGAGAGCAGCAAATCCGCGCCGCCTACAAACGCCCGCGCCGCCACAATATCCAGCGCGAGGTTCCCGGCGGAAAACGCTTTGACCGGGGGCCTGTCCATAGACCGGCGGCGCATGGCCGACGCGACCCGCGCCAGCAGCTCCTCCGGGTGAAAGGGTTTCATAATATAGTCGTCGCCGCCCGCCGCCAGCCCTTTCACCCGGTCCGCGTGTTCTGTTTTCGCGGTCAGAAACAGGATGTGCGCCGTTGTTTTGCCGCGTATCTCCGCGCAGAAATCAAAGCCGTCTCCGTCCGGCAGCATCACGTCAAGCAGGAGGACGTCCGGCTCGGACAGGCTCAGTTTTCGCCTCGCCCCGGCAAGCGTCAGCGCCGTGTCCACCTCGTAACCGCGCAGTTTCAGCGCGCGCGCGTTGGCGCCGTTGAGTTTCTCGTTGTCCTCCACCAGCAGGATCCTGCCCTTATTGGCCATCCGCGCCGCCCTCCTTGATTTCGGGCAGGTGAAACGTCACCGCCGTTCCATTGCCGCCGTCACTTTCCGCCGCGATGGTTCCGCCGTGGCTTTCAAGGATGTCTTTGCAAATGGAAAGCCCCAGCCCGGAGCCTTTTCCGCCGGTCACGCCCCGCTCAAATATCCGCGGCAGGAGTTCGGGCCTGACGCCGCTTCCCGTGTCGGACACCGTAACCGCGACGCGGCCGTTATCCGCTTTGGCCGATACGGTTACGCTCCCGCGTTCGGTGTGGTTTTTCGCGTTTTGAAGCAGATTGAAAACCACCTGCGTCAATTCCTCCGGGTTTCCGAACACGGGCGGCAGGCCGCCGGGAATGTCCGTTATCAATGTCACGCCGCCGCGTTCCAGTATATGGGCGTACAGCCGCGCCGTCTGCCGGATGATTTCGCCGGCGTCCAGAACGGTCCGTTTGGCGGCGGCCTCTTTCTGCCCGGACAGCGCCTTCATGCCGTCTATCAGGCCCGCCACGCGTTCCGCCTCAAACGCGATCGTGTCCAGATCGGCGGCGATCGGCCCGTCCATGCCTTTGTCTTTGATCTCCATGGCCACCAAACCCGCGTAACTGGCCAGCACCGCCAGCGGCGTCCGCGCTTCGTGGGAAAAGTTGGCAATCAGGTCGCTTTTCATATGATTCAGCCGGTCGAGGGCGGCGTTGTCGGCGGACAGGGCGCGTTCCAGCATTTCCTTGTGCCGGGCCTGTTCGGTTTGCACAAAGATATAGAGGATTAAAATAATCAGCGTCGTAGAGATGTTGACAAAGGTTATGCCGTAGAACACAATTTGAATGCCAAGGGCGGCGGCCGGCAGAACCATATAGGTCAGAAAAAACAGCGCCGCCCCGCGTTTCAAAACCCCGCGGTAGGCGAACAAAATCCCGATATTCATCAAAAGCCCGGCCGCCGGGAGAACCTGCGAAAGCCAAAAGAGTTCCTGCCTGTGGTACAGGTTGTTTTCGTCTATGACGTAATACATCCCCGTGAACTGCGAAACGACCGTCAGCAGCAGCGACAGCGCGCACAGAAGCAAAACCGCCGCTTTTATCCCCCGCGGGACCTTCGCGTTCAGCCCGATATACGCCAGCATATAAAATGTCAGGGAAACCAAAACCAGCGGGCCGAAAGCGAAATGCAGAAAATTGGCGGCCCGGACGAGATAATACGCGTACCGCCCCGCGCTTCCCCTTGTCAGCAGCGCCACAACATCGGACGCGACAAGCCCGATATTGCATAGGATAAGCGTCCTGAAAAGGCGGCGCGTCCCGGACCGCTTATCGCGGTCCATCAGCAGGCTGAAAAAAACAATCAGGGAAATGGCGACGCAAAGGATTTCAAGGGACATATTGACATAGTTAAGCGTGGTCATCTTGCGCCCCCTCCCCTCCGCGGATTTCCCCCGTTGATTATAACAGAGTTTTCCCCGGAATGAAATAGGATAGGATGGAATCGCAGGGCGATTTCGTTTTGTAACTTGTAGGGGCGCGCATTGCGCGTCCGTTGCTGAAAACGCGAATTTTTACAAGATACGGACGGCCAATGGCCGCCCCTACGCCACGATTTGCATCAAACGGTTACAAAACCAAATCTCCCTGACGGAATCGGGATCAACGCCGGAAAATGCGCCGTGGACATTCGGGGCCGATGGTGATATACTGTTAAAGTCAGCAGCCGATTTTACGGAGGAGGTAGCCGCTTGAAACGATCGATCGCGGCCGTTATCTGCGCGTTCCTGTTGCTTTTTACCGTCAGCTGCGGAGAGGTTTCCCGCCCGGCGGCCGGCGCGGACCCGATCCGGACCTATCGGGACATTCCCGGCATAACCGACGCGGAAATCGGCGCCATTGAGGCTCTTGTCGCGTCGCGGCCGGCGTTTACATACGGGCAGATGGAAGGGACCGAGTCCTTTATCCTGCCGGACGGGACCTGCGCGGGCTTTGCCGCCGGCTTCTGCGATCTCCTCTCGCGCCTTTTCGGCGCCGAGTTCAAGCTGGAACTGTATGACTGGGATACGCTGAAAAGCGGGATCGACGGGCTGCGGATCGACTTTACCGGCGATTTGACCCCCACGCCGGAGCGTATGCGGACGTACTTTATGACCCATCCGATCGCGGAGCGGTCGCTTCGCGTCTTCCAAAACGCCGAAAGCCCCGAAATCCAAACCGCGGGCGACGTCAACGGCCTGAACGTCGGGTCTTTGACGGGGACGATCGATACGGAACATGTCCTCAACTATTACCCCGACCTGTCGTTTAACGTGGTGGACGCGGAGAGCTTTGAAGCCGCCGCGCGTATGCTGCGGACCGGCGAGATCGACCTATTCGTCACCGAAGGGGTCATCGACCCGTTTTTTGACCGGTATGACTATATCAAATCAAAGGAGTTCTTTCCCCTTGTCTATACGTCGGTGTCGCTGACGACGGCCGATCCGGAACTGCGCCCCATCATAGACGCCGTCAACAAATACCTCTCCGCCGGCGGGATCGACCGGCTTTTCGCGCTGTATGGGGAGGGCAACGATCAGTACGCCCGCACCAAACTGGGCAAATCGTTCACCGGGGAGGAAACGGCCTATCTGCAAAAACTCGCGGCGGAAAACCGCCCGGTCAAAATCGCGCTGGAACAGGACAACTATCCCGTCTACTTCTATAATAAGGCCGAAAAGGCGTTCCAGGGGATCGCGGTGGACGTGCTGGCGCGGATCGGCGAGCTGACCGGGCTGACCTTTGAAGTGGTCAACGACGCGGACACCACATGGGCGGAGATCCTCGGGATGCTGCGGTCGGGGGAGGTTTCGCTGGTCTCGCAGCTTATCAGCACCGAGGAGCGCAAAGGCAGCTTCCTGTGGCCGGACACGCCTTACGCCTCGGCGCGTTACGCGCTGCTGTCGAAATCAGACTATCCGAATCTGGCGATCTATCAGGTCGTCCGGACAAAGGTGGGGGTCATCGCCAGTTCCGCGTTTGAAGACAAATACAACGAGTGGTTCCCCGGCAATGACAACATCATCGCGTACGACAGCCAAAACAAGATGCTGGACGCGTTGGAAAACGGCGAGATCGACCTGCTGATGGGCTCCGACTACCTTTTGCTGATGCAGCAGAACTACCGGGAAAAGCCCGGCTTCAAGATCAACATCCGGTTCAGCGCGCCGACCGATTCCTATTTCGGGTTCAACATCGGCGAGGCGCTCTTGTGTTCCATCGTCTCCAAAGCGCAGTTCTATGTAAATTCGACGCCGGTCATCGACGACTGGACCGGCCGGACCTACGACTACATGAAAACCCTGGCCCAGCAGAGATCGGTCTATTTCCTTATCATCGCCTCGGCGCTGGCCGCCGTGCTGGCGCTGGCCGTCGTCTTTCTGGTGAGAAACCGGCGGGCCAACATCCGGCTCGATAAGAAAGTCGGCGAAATGACGCTGGACCTCCGGGAGAGCCTGATGGAGTCGGAAGCGGCCAACAAAGCCAAAAGCGCGTTCCTCAGCACGATGAGCCATGAGATACGCACGCCGATGAACGCCATTCTGGGCATTACCGAGATCCAGCTGCAAAACAAGGCGCTTGACGGCGGGGTAAGGGAGGCGCTCGATAAGATTTACGCTTCGGGCGATTTGCTGCTCGGGATCATCAACGACATCCTCGACCTCTCCAAGATCGAGGCGGGCAAACTGGAACTGCTGCCGGCCAAATATGAGATGGCCAGCTTCATCAGCGACACCGCGCAGCTGAACATGATGCGGATCGGCGGCAAACCGATCGAGTTTGAACTGTTTGTGGACGAGACGATGCCGGCCTATCTGTTCGGGGATGAACTCCGGGTCAAACAGATTTTGAACAACATCCTCTCCAACGCGTTCAAATACACGGCGGAGGGGACGGTCAAGCTGACGGTGTCGGCCGAAAGGGCCGGCGGGGATACGGTGACGCTGACCGCCGGCGTGAGCGATACCGGGCAGGGGATGACAAAGGAACAGGTGGACAGGCTCTTCGACGAATACTCCCGGTTTAACATGGAGGCCAACCGCACCACCGAGGGGACCGGGCTGGGCATGAGCATCACGAGGAACCTGGTCCGCCTGATGAACGGCGAAATCTCGATAGAGAGCGAACCGGGCAAAGGCTCGGTCTTCACCGTGCGCCTGCCCCAGGGGGTGGCCGGCGGGGAGGCGCTGGGGAAAGAGACGGCCGACAACCTCCATCAGTTCCGCACAAGCAGCCGGACGCAGATGAAACGGCTCCAGGTCACCCGCGACCCGATGCCGTACGGCAGCGTTTTGATCGTGGACGACGTGGAGACGAACGTCTACGTCGCCAAAGGGCTGATGACGCCGTACCGGCTGCGGATCGACTCGGCCGACAGCGGGTTTGCCGCCATTGAAAAGATCAAAAGCGGCCACGTTTACGACATTGTCTTTATGGACCATATGATGCCGAAAATGGACGGCATCGAGGCGGCGAAGAGGATCCGGGGAATGGGCTATACCGCCCCGATCGTGGCGCTGACCGCCAACGCCGTGGCGGGGCAGGCGGATATATTCCTGGGAAACGGCTTTGACGGCTTCATTTCAAAGCCGATCGACGTCCAGCGGCTGGACGTGATCCTGAACAAACTGATCCGCGACAAGCAGCCGCCGGAAGTGATTGAGGAGGCGCGGAGGCAGGCCGGGGAGCCGGACGGCGGCGAGGCCCCGCCGGCCATCGACCCGGCTTTCGCGGAGATTTTCATCCGGGACGCGCGAAAAGCGATGGAAGTCCTGGAGGCGGCCGCGGCGAAAACCGGGCCAGCCGATGAAAGCGAACTGCGCGCCTATGTCATCCACGCGCACGGGATCAAGAGCGCGCTGGCCAATATCGGCAAGGCCGAACTGTCGGCCGAGGCGCTGAAACTGGAGACGGCGGGCCGGGAAGGGACGGTGATGGCCGCCGAAACCGCCGCGTTCCTGCGCGGGCTGCGGGCCGTCGTGGCGGAACTCACGCCGGAGGAAGAGACAGCCGGGGACGGGGAGGAAGACCGGGCGTATCTGCGCGAAAAACTGCTCGCGGTCAAAGCGGCGTGCGAAGACTATGACGGAGCGGCCGCCGGCGAAGCGCTGGCGGAACTGCGCGCCAAAAACTGGTCCCGGCCGGCGAAAGAGCTGCTGAACGCCGTCTCGGAGCAGCTGCTGCACAGCGATTTTGAGGAGATCGCCGCGTCGGTCGGCGCGTATATCGGCTTGGAATGAGACGTCTCCGCCCTGCCGTATAACTTTTAGAAGAAGTGTTATGAAGGTGGTTTGTCCCAATGTACCGGCGCAGAAAAAACTGTAATGGTGGTGAACATGAGCAAAGAATTGCCTGTTAGGAAAAACATCAGATTGAAGGAATATGATTATTCAAGCGCGGGTTATTATTTCGTGACCATATGCGTCAAAGACAGGCATGAATTGTTAGGTTCGATTGATGTAGGGACGAACTGTGTTCGTCCGTGCCTTACTGAATACGGACATACCGTAGAAAAAGAAATAGCGGTTTTAGCGAGTACATATGATACGGTTGACGTAAACAAATACATTATCATGCCGAACCATATTCACATGATTATCACAATCGAATTAAATCATGACGTACGAACGGATGACGGCGGACGAACACAGTTCGTCCCTACAATTTCCCGCATTATTAAACAGTTCAAAGGTTCCATTACAAAACAGATAGGATTTTCATTATGGCAACCGCGATTTCACGACCGCATAATCCGCGACGAAACCGAATACCAACGCATTTGGCAATACATAGACGAAAATCCGCAAAAGTGGGCGGAGGATGACTATTACGTCAAACCAACAGCGCGCTGATATACCACAACAGGCAAGCCATAGTGGCAACGCAAGATTGCGGGTCAAGCCCGCAATGACGGGTGGGGATGATTGGACAAATACCCTTTACGCCGCATCTTTTAAGAAATGGGATCGTTGCCGATCTCATTTTTTCTGTATTCCGAAGGGGTGCATCGCATAAACCGCTTAAACTCCCGGTTGAAGTGGCTTAAATTGTTATAGCCGCACATGAAAGCGATGTCGGAGACCCGCCTGTCCGTGTTCGACAGCAGCTCCCGGCTTTTAAGGATCCTGATCTTGTTCAGGTAGTGAATGGGCGTCACCCCGAGAAGCTGCTTGAAATACCGGCAAAATGTGCCGACCGCCAGATTGACCTGCTTGGCCAGAATCCCGTCGGTGACCTCCTCGGTATAATGGCTGTGGATATACTCGATCGAGTTGACCAGCCTTTTATAGAGTTTTTGATACGCCTGAACGGCCGGGGAACCGGCGTACTGGTTGTTGTACAATTTGTTCCACAGGATGAAGATCAGCCCGTAAAACTCCAGCTGCCACACCTCGATGCCGTCGGACGAATAGGCGAACAGCAGCAGCTCCTCCAAGATTCGGAGGGTCTCCTTCTGCCAGCCGCCGTCCCCGCTCAGCTTCACGGTATACGATTTCCCGTCCAGCATCAAAGGGCGCATAAGGCGGCGGTATCCGTAGTCGCTGAACAGCGACGGCTCGAACCTGACCGTGGCGAACGAGCAGGGCCGCGCCACCGATCTCTCGGCCCCGTGGATCAGCCCGGGCGGGATGACCACCGCTTCGCCCTCTATCAGGGAGTATTCCACATCCTCCACCGTCAGGTTGACCCATCCCGACGTGACATAGAACAGCTCGATCTCCTCGTGGACATGCCGCTCCAGCCCGCCGTACGGCAGGGCGCCCGCCTTCCCGACCGAGAAGAAGCTGCCCGATAAGCGGAGAGGCTCTATTCCTTTTTTCGCGCTTTCCATACCCTAATCCTCATTTGCATAAAGCTTGCCGTCTACCTACATATTGAGCGGTCCATGCCGTTTATGGCTACGACTATTATGACCATATATAATAGTATTATGACATTCTCCGCGTTCGCGGCCCGGCCCGGGTCCCGAGAAAGGTCAAAATAGTATCGGAGAAAGGCGGTATAGGGGTAGCTATCATTTGGGCATTCCGCTAAAATAAACAAGTAGGAGCGGCTTATTTTTAGGAAAGCCGCCACATTTTACATAGAATACCATTTTTCAAAAAAATTAAAAAAAGGAGAATCACCCAATGAAAGCAAGCAGAAAACGCAGGATCCTGTCCCTGGCGCTGACCCTGGCGATGATGGTCAGCCTGATTACCCTGCCGATGGCGCCGGCAGCTCAGGCGGCTATTACAAATGCCAACGGCGCTGCCGTTATGCCCGGCCAAGGATGGGCCGCAGATCAGTATATCTTTGACGTCAAATCTGACATTGAAGCAAGCGCGGTTTGGGCCGATGTTGCCGAAACCATTATCGGATTTACGATTACCTTGAGCGCCAACAGTGACCAATGGGGGTTCAACGGAGAGATACAGGTTAATAAGCCCGTCAGTTACCCCCTTACTTATGGCGGCTCTAATTTCCAAAATACTGATGATACCGCCGGCGATTATAAAGATATTGTCAGCACCGACGCAGGCAAAAAACTCACTTATATAAGTGACGCAACTCCTTTCATCTCCAAGACCGATACTTATGTGCAATTGTTCATGAGAAGCGACTGGGGAGATATTGCGGTTGAGGGTATCGAGTATATCTACGCCCCAGCTGGCGGCGACATCGTCATCGACTGGAGCGGCCTAACTGTCGGCACAAAATTCACCGCCGCCAGTCCCGACGCATTGCGCCCGACCGGGGAAAACATCGAAGACGCGGAAGTCTTGGCCGGTGAAAAAATCAAGGTCTCGAGGCCGGCGGCCGGCGGCAATGCCCGTCTCGGCCTCCTTCTTGAGGTTGACCTTGGCGCCAGGACTTTAGGCGAGTTCAGCGCTGTGACGTTTGACATTACCATGGGAGCCGCAAGCAGGGAAATTCAAGCGTACGCTTTTGAAACGCCCCCTACGGAACCTTGGAGCAGTTCCGGTTCTACCAACGAAGCCAACCTGATCGGATCCGGGGTAAGAACCGCGACCGGCGCTGACCACCCCCCTGCAGACGCGGAAGCAAATATGACAATCAGCGTTAAAGACTCGGCGAACAGCGCGGTAAAAGCCTACACGGGCGTCGTTTACCTTGCCGTTATCGCCGTCAGAGGCGGCAGCGTCAACGCCATCACGCTCAGCAACATAGTATTGCACGAGGCTCCCGCCCGCACCGACGACGGCGACGTTGACGAAGCCATTGGCCTCATCGAGGCGGCGTTCGCCGACGCGAGCGTGGATCAGGCGGACGTTAACACCGAAGCCGACGCGAAAGCGTACGTCGAAGTCAAACTCGACAACATCGCCGCCCTGACCGATTTGAACCTGGACGGCGTCGAAGTGACGACCGTTGACTTCGAGCCAGCGGAAGCCGGCACGGCGGACGACGCGCCCGAGGACGGCCTCTACACCTTCACGGTGGAAGTGGAAAAAGGCACGGCTTCCGATGAAACGGCGGAGCTGGAACTGGTCATCAAAGGCACGCCGTTCCAATCCGGCCCCATCCTCGACGTGGACCTCAAGGCGGCTCCGTATGATACTATTACCGCCACAACCCGTCTCATTGCCAACAGTACCGCGGCATGGGTCAAACACGCGGATACCGGCTGGTATTACCAAGGCGACAATGCCAACATAGGAAGCGGCGGTTTTCTTGACGTAGTGCAGAGCAGCGCGCCCAACGCGCCCGCTGCCGACAAGATGCTGCGTTTCTCCTCGACGTCGAATGTCGGAAGAGGGATCGGCATCGACTTGTCCCGGCCTATTGCGAAAGGGACAGGGACTTACGGGGTATCATTTACGTACAACCGGAGTACCGGAAATGATCCTGCAAGCAAGACGATCCTTACCTTCTCGGACGGAGCGATCAATGAAGCCGGAGACAACAAGGGCGTGGAACACGCCAGCATGAACTACACTTCCAACACCGACAACAGTATAACCGCCTTAGATGACGCCTTGATTTTGAAGTACGGTTATCAAACCTGGGTCACGGTCCACGCCATCATTGATACCAACGCCACGGACCCGGACAAAGCCATTCTGTGGTATGCCGAAGACTATAATGACGCCCTATCGTTCGAGGCTTTCGCGAAGAAGGCCGACACACTGGGCGTTGAAGGCGGGATCACATGGGGCGCCAACGAAAAGATCAAGTCGATCCGGTTTAACAACGTCGGCGGATGGACCGGCTCTACGGTTTTCGACCTGGCCGGGCTGAAAGTCTTCGAATACACCCCGCCCCTCAGCGTCTACCTCGACGTTGACTTCGACGACGACGACATCTATGAAGACGGCGACGTTATCGTAGATGGCGGCGCGGTCCCGATGACGCGGCACGCGAGCGGCTGGTATAACTCGTCGGCCAACGCGTCGCCAAACTTCGCCGCGAGCGATTACGCCAAGATCGTAACCGACGGCGGCAAGCAAGTGCTGGAAATCAAAAACAGCAGCAGTGAAAAGCAGGTCAATATTGATCTCGCGGCGCCGATTGAGAAGAACACGGGCGTATACGGGCTGGTTTTTGAGTATAAACTGCCCGCCGGCACATTCCCCAATGACGCCTACTTCGGATTTGGTTTTTCCGATACCAAATTCGGAACGCAAGGCGCCGTCGGTGCAAACACAGGCTCAAATCAGGCGCGTATTTACAATGAGGGCTTCAGCAACGGCAACGGTTCACAGTTAAACCGGGTCGTAAGGGGCGTTGACCGCGACAGGACGGGATCAAGAGGGAGCGCCCTGCCGATGGATACATGGTATCGGGTATTCGCGGTGATTGATACGAATGAGTCCCCGGTTGATGTCGGTTGGTATGTGGCCGACATGGATGAAGTGATTACCTTCGAAGAAATTTATGAAAATGAACTGGCTTACAACGCCAACGGCAACAGCAGCAATATCCAAACAATCAACTCGCTGGCCTTTGGGGGCGGCAGCAATACCGGAACCATAAGGCTGGCAAACATCCAAGTCTTCAAGCATTTCGAAGACGACGACGACAGCGAGCCGGAGGACGAGATCTTTACGCACATCACCCTCACCCCCGGCGCGGACGAGACGAAGATGAACTTCTCTTGGTGGACACAAGCGGGCGAGTTCAGCGCGTCGAAGGTCCAAATCGCCAAATGGGCGGATCTTGAAAACGGCGATATGCCGGGCGATACGGATAAGTTTACAATTTTCACCGGCGACCCGCCGGATACCGCCGCCTTCGGGTATGACTCCAACAAAGTCACGGCGACCGGGCTGGACCTGGATACGGAGTATGCCTACCGCCTGGGCGACGGCGCCGAGTGGGGGAGTATCCGCAAATTTAAAACATACGACCCCGCTAATAAGTACAACGTCATCACCGTCGCCGACCCGCAGATCGGAACCGCGAGCGAGTGGCGGAGCGCGCTCAGGACCGCGGTCGCGAACGCGGACGCCATGGGCGGCGCGAGTTTTATGATAAGCGCGGGCGACCATACCAACCGGCAAAACAGCCTTTCCGAGATGGAGGGGTATCTGTCTCCCCCGGTTCTCAAGAGCCTGCCGGTCATGACCGCCGTCGGCAACCATGACTCCACCGATGAAGAGTCGTCTATTACGGCCGGAGACCTGGTCGCGCTGCTGCCTCTGGTTTACAACTGGCCCAACCACAATGACTTTGGCGCGAATCCCTATCTCCCCCAAGGGGATCCGCTGGCCACCCTCCGCGGCGGCGGCGACTGGTGGTTCCGCTACGGCGACGCGCTGTATATCTCCTTCAACTCCAACTACAACGTTGACGCGGCGTTTACCGCGCGTGAGCAATGGCTTACGGACATTATGGCCGCCAATCTGGACGCGGTATGGCGGATCGCCACCTTCCACCATGACCTTTACGGCGTTGACGGCCATGCCTCCACGATGGGCGTCGGCACCCCCAGCAGGCAGGTCCGCTGGACGAATATGCTTGAAACCTTCGGGTTTGACGTCGTGTTCAACGGGCATGACCACGTCTACGGGCGCTCCCGGTTTATCAGCGGCGCGGCGCAGGGACCAGCCAACGACACGATCCGTACATATGAGGATTATCAGTATCCTTCCGTCTTAGACGTCACCGAAAAAGCCCTCTACGGGGCGAACCCTCCGGGCGCTTATGTGCTGCCGAAGGGGATACAGTTTATCGCGCTGGGTTCGCCGAGCGATCAGAAGTACGCCCCGCGGGAGATGGAATGGGCCGCTTACATTACCGGCACGTTAGGGGCCATTCCCGGCATGGGCGAGTACGGAATCATGACGATCGAGGGCGACAGCCTGACGTTCTCCCAGTATAACGTAGGCAGCGATACGCCGCTCGACAGCATCACAATCAAAAAGAAAGCTGACCTCAATGACCTGCAAGACCTGCTCGTAGGCTGTGAAGCCCTGCAACAGGGCGACGCCTCAGACGCGAGCTGGGCCGCGTTCGAAACCGCGATCGCCAACGCGAACGCCGCCACACCGGGCAATGCCCATGACCTGTATATGGCGCTGTATGAAGCGTATTACGACATCGAGCCGGAAACCGACAAAGCGGAACTGGGCGACTTGATCGATACAGTGGCCGGAAAGCTGGCCACGGCTACCGAAGGCCAGTGGGAAGGCCAGTTTGAGCCGGGTTCCAAAGCGCTGGTGCAGGCCATGCTGGACGCCGCGATCATAGTCTATGAACTCAGGCTGTCCACACAGTTAGCCATCGACGACGCGTACGACGACCTGTTAGAGATTTATGAGTGGTTCCTGACCACCGAGGGCGACGTGCCATGCCCCTGGACGGAACTCCACGAGATTGGCGCCGCCGGCGTAAACACGG
>Ga0082212_10007853_pt1 | contig 14026 bp, 7 predicted proteins | sample TergutNt197P3_FD_71548 | JGI IMG/M metagenome (GOLD analysis project Ga0082212, IMG submission 71548) | Neocapritermes taracua P3 segment gut microbial communities from Petit-Saut dam, French Guiana - Nt197 P3 | ecosystem: Host-associated > Arthropoda: Insects > Digestive system > Gut ... | reverse complement strand
TGATTCTGCTCGCCTGTCGGGTTATGTCACCGGGGAAGCCGGTTATTCTGACCGAGGCGTTAGCCTCTATACTGCAACCGTAAATCATACCCGGCTGATAATAAAACGGACTCTCCTGCTCTATTTTTGATATATTCTCCCGCTTAATCCCACCTTGTAACAGTCTGCTCTCAAGCTGGTCGGCCGTGAGTCCGGAATAATCCGGCATTGTCAAAAACTCGGGTCCCAGGCTGTATTTTATTGTTATCTCGGTTCCTGCGGTAACAAATTCTTTATGCTTAATGCTCTGATAAAAGACAGTTCCGTTAGGGCGGTCGGGTTCATTGCTGTATTCGGGTTCAAATGTAAACTTTAAAAAGCTGTAGTCCCTCTCCCATTGCTCGTTAAACTTTTTCCCCACAAAGTTGGCGATTTGGTATTCACTCGACGGGGAATCGGTACTAAAGGCATTAGTGGTCGCCGAGGTCGCGCCCGTATAGTCGGCGTTTGAATATAGGTCTGCACTCCTGGTTTTGGGCTTGATAATCCCCGCAACCGCGAGTATAATCAAAATCAGGAAAATCACCACAACCCCCGAAATCGCCGACAACGCAATAATTAATTTTATTTTCCGCTTTTTCGCTTTAAGAAGCCGAAGCTCTTCGGCAGGGTCGTCTTCCAAATCTTCGTCGTCGAAATCTATGTCCATATCCTCGTCGGAAACGGGCAGACCCGTAGCGGGAAAAGCCAATGTGTCCGAGGTTGTTTTTCCCTCCCCTAAAAGCAAGAGTGAAAAATCGCCGACGGTTTTAACCCGCTTATCCGACGAAAGTGCCATACCCTTCATAATGGCTTTTGACATATTTTGGGGGATAATCCCGTTAATCAGCATGGGTTCAACGAGCTCGTCTTCAATAAGCCTTGCCGTCGCATCCTGCGGGAGTACACCTGTCATGACATTGTAAAGCAACGCCGCTAAACCGTATACATCAGTCCAGTCTCCGTGGCGTTCGATTGAGTTATACTGTTCGGGGGCGGCGTACCCGGTGAAGGACTCGGAATTAATTTTTGAATTGTATATGCGTGCCGCAGTAATGGCGAACCCCGTTATATACAGCTCGGGCTTATCGTCCTCGCTAAACCTCACAAATACGGTTTCGGGGGAGATACCGCGATGGATTATCCCTGCGGCGTTAATCCTTCCGAGGGTGGTAAATACAGGTGCGAACAGCTCGGCAACAAGCTCATGATTCATAGAACCGCCGATTTTTTGCAAATAATCGGAAATGCCGATACCCTCCGTGTGTTCACAAATAGCATAAGCGGTATTGTTTTCGGAAAAGACATCGGTCACCCTCTGTATACCTTCGGGCGAGCCGAAGCTCTGCAAAGAACGGTTTACGTGGTTTTCGCCGACTACGAGCTCCTTGACGGGTCAAGCATTTATTTTGAGCCGAATATGTTCGACGGGAAAGACACGCATTACGCCAATTCTTATTTCGGAACGCCCAAATCCGGCAGGATATGCTGGTATTATTACAGGGACGGCGGGAATATCGCGTATCTGCCGGAAGCGGTGGGCGATGAAGCCGAATTTGAGATGCCGCACTATACAATGGCTAAAGAAGCAAACAAGCCTATTTACACAGACCCGGTCACAATCGAAGTTGACGGCGAGGCAATTCATATGTTCACCCTGACATATCCTGTGCACGACGGCAAAGGGGAGTTTATCGGCGCGGTTACGGTAGACGTGTTTTTAGACGATTTGTACGAAGAGCTGCAAAAGGAGAAAATATACGATACGGGATATATCGGCATCTACAACGACAGGAGCAGTATAGTTTACTGTCCCGTATATGAATATATCGGCAAACTCCGCGGGGAAGCCGGGCTTGAGAATAACCGGGGGGATATTTCGGATTCGGCGGGTTTTCTGAACGCGTCCTCGATGATAAACGGCAAAGAGTCGCTTGCCGTGATAAACCCCGTTTATTTATCCAAGCTTGATTCGGCTTTTTATATTTCCGTGACAGCCCCGCTGGATGAGATATACGCGGAAAGCAGGAACATGATGATTCTCCTGTTTATATTCAGCGCAAGCCTGATAGGGATGATTGCAGTGCTGATTTATTATATGATAAGAAAAATTTCAGCCCCCATAGCCGATATTACTTCGAGCGTCGATAAAATAGCGGGCGGGGAATATAACGCGAGAATCGAAGGCGCGTATAAGGGCGAATACGCCGTCGTAAAAGAATCCGTGAACAAGATGGCGGACAGCATTGAGACGTATATAAACGAGTCCAAAAAATCCCTCAGTATACTGGAAAGCATACTTGACGGAATAGACGCCGTGATATACGTCACAGTCCCCGATACCGGGGAAATACTTTTTGTCAATAACTATATGAAAAAGCAATTCGGTCTTAAGGACATCGGCGTCGGGCAGATTTGCTATAAAGTACTGCAGAAAGACTTTGACGCGATATGTGATTTTTGCCCGTGCCGCGAGCTTGATAAAGAACCCGGCAAGGTTATTGTCTGGGAAGAAAGGCATTCGCTGACCAACCGCGTATATCGCAACACGGACCGTTATATAGACTGGCCCGGATATAAAACCGTTCATCTTCAGCACGCCGTCGATATAACCGAACTTCTTGCCGCAAAAGAGCAGGCAGAGCAGGGAAGCCGCTCCAAAAGCGAGTTTTTGTCGCGCATGAGCCATGAAATGCGTACGCCGATGAACGCCATAATCGGCATGACGGGCATAGCGAAAAGCTCCGGTGACCCCGCGAAAAAAGAATATTGCCTTGACAGAATCGGCGAGGCGTCGCGCCATCTGCTTGGGGTCATAAACGACGTGCTGGATATGTCGAAAATAGAAGCTGAAAAATTCGAGCTGAGTTTTTCGGAGTTTAATTTCGAGCATATGCTTTCGGGCGTACTGAATGTCATCAGATTTAAAATAGACGAAAAAAAGCAGGAGTTTTCTTCAGATATTGCCCCGTCCGTACCGGAATATCTGGTGGGCGACGAACAGAGGCTGACTCAGGTAATCGCCAATCTTTTGTCAAACGCCGTAAAGTTTACTCCTGACATGGGTTCGATAAAGTTTAACGCCCGTGTGATTGCCGAAGAAGAAAATATATCCACCCTGCAAATAGAGGTTATTGACAGCGGCATAGGCATATCAAAAGAACAGCAGGAAAATCTTTTTCACTCGTTCGAGCAGGCCGACGGCAGTATCGCCCGAAAATACGGCGGCACAGGATTAGGTCTTGCCATATCGAAGAAAATCGTGGAGCTTATGGGCGGCGATATATGGGTCGAATCCGAATTGGGCAAAGGCTCCGCTTTTAAATTCACGTTTAAAGCCGAAAAATCCGGAAAAGTTCGGAAAGAGCATGAAAAAAATCCGGATACTGCGGCTGAACAGTCAGGCGGAGCGGGCGCGGACGAAGTTATCAGCTCTTTTGAGGGAAAAACCGCCCTGCTTGCCGAGGACGTTGAAATCAACCGCGAAATCGTCCTTGCAATGCTTGAGGACACAAAACTGGCGATTGACTGCGCCGAAGACGGGAACGAAGCCTTTGAAGCTTTTAAGGCTAATCCGGGTAAATACGATATTATTTTTATGGACATGCAAATGCCGGAAGTAGACGGTCTTGAGGCAACCCGCAGAATCCGCGCGTCCGGCATTCCGGAAGGGGCGAAAGTGCCAATAATAGCCATGACGGCAAATGTTTTCCGCGAGGATATAGAGAAATGTCTGGAAGCCGGAATGAACGACCATATCGGCAAACCGATAGATTTTGACGAACTTATGCAAAAGATAAAAAAGTATCTTTAAAATTGTATCTTTAAATTTTTAGGAGGATAAAATCATGTGTAAAAAAATATTGCCGCTGATACTTGTTATTATTATGTGCGTTACTGCGCTTACGGCATGTAAAAACGAAGACATAAATACCCCCGGAGAAAAAGATAAAACGCAGGACACAAATAACGGCGAAAACCCTGATGACCCCGGAAAGGTGACTATCACAGTCGGAGGCTGGCCCGCCATGGACGACGCGCTCAACGCCATAATTCCGATGTTCAACGAGAAATATCCGGACATCGAAGTAATAGTGCCTGACAATATGCTCAAAGCCGGCGACTGGCATCCTCAGTTGCAGGCAATGCTGGTTGCGGGGAACGGCGCGCCCGACGTGTGCCTGATTGAAGAGGCAAGGGTCGGCGTATTCAAAGACCAGAGATTATTGGTGAACCTGTATGACGAACCCTACAACGCGAAAAAGTATCAGAATGATTTTGTCGATTACAAATGGAACTCGGCGGTATCTACCGACGGCGCGTCGTTAGCCGGATTGATATGGGATATAGGTCCGTGTACGTATTTTTATAATGCCGATGTTTTCATGTCCGCCGGACTGCCTGTCGAACCGGAAGAAGTCGAAAAATATTTAAGCACATGGGAAGGCTTTTTTGACGCGTGCGAAAAAGTTCACGCCCTCTCAGACGATATTTGGCTGGTCGGCAGCGCGGCTGACGTTTTCCAATGGCTCTGGCTTGGCAGGGATTACTACACGTTTGACCCGGAATCAGGCGCAGTCCTTAATTTTGAGCAAAAGCCGCGTTTCAATGAATTTCTGGAAAATTCTATGAAGATTCGCGAAATGGGCTGGGACGCGAACACCCGGCTGTGGATTGACGACGAAAGCTACACATATTATGACACCGCGCAGATAGCAAGTATCGCTACGGGAGCATGGATGGGCGGGTTCTTTAAGTCATGGATGGCAGCCAATCAGGCGGGAAATTTCAGGATATGCAGGCTGCCGCTCGGACTGCCCAGCACAAACTCCGGCGGTTCGTATATGTGCATACCCGAACAGAGCAAAAACAAAGAAGCCGCATGGAAATTTATTGAGTTCGCTTTGGCGACGGCTGACGCTCAAAACAAAATGTTTGAAACCGTCGATTATTTTCCCGCGTACAAACCCGCGTGGAACGATTCTATATACGACGAGGGCGACCCGTTCTTCGGCGGACAGAAAACCAGAAAGCTGTGGGCTCAGATTGCCGCAGAAGTCGCCCCTCCCCCGTTCCCGACCCCGATGGACAGTTTGGTCGAGTGGGATATTGTCACTTTCTTTAACGACGGAATGAGCAATGGATTGAGCAGGGACGAACTCAGAGATTTTATCAAAGAGAATTGCCTGACGGACGCGGCAAACGAAGCGGAAAACTTTATCAAAGTCCTGCAGGACGCAGGTAAATTGAAATAAAAATAACGCGGGATAAAATTTATATAAATATAAAGCCGACCTAAAAAAAGGTCGGCTTTAAACAGAAACAAAAACAAAAACAGAAAGAGAAATTTTTATATGAAACGGGTGACGGTGATTATTATAATAACTGCGGCAATACTGGCATGTGCAATATCGTCATGTTCAGACAACGGCATTAAATCATCAACAGAATCTACAGAAGCAGAAACAGAGACAATGACGGATATTTTTACTGAAATAATCGAAGTATCGGAAACATCGCGTATATCGCCCGGAGCGGGTTTTGATTTCGATGATTTGCATTTGCCCGCGCCGAAATTCGAAAACGCAAGCGTGCATGACCCGTCGGTGTTTAAATCCGGAGATATCTTTTATGTCATAGGCTCGCACATGGCGTCGGCTAAAACTACGGACTTTATCAAATGGGAACAAATCACGACAAATGCGTCAACCGGCAATAAACTTGTCCCCGACGTTAAAAACGATTTTAAAGAAGCACTCGAATGGGGGCAGACGCAGACTTTCTGGGCAGGTGATATATACAAAATGCCAGACGGCAGGTTTTTTATGTATTATTGTGTTTGCGAGGGTTCAAAACCGCTTGGCGGCATAGGTCTGGCAATTTCTGACGGACCTGAGGGAGTTTATATCAATCAGGGCTTGTTTTTAAAATCCGGCATGACGGGAAAAAGCCCGGCAGGTAAAATATACGACGCGACAGTTGACCCAAACGCAGTAGACCCTCAGGCGTTTTTTGACAATACCGGGCAATTTTGGCTTGTTTACGGCTCATATTCGGGAGGCATATATATATTAAAACTTGATTCTGAAACTGGTTTGCCGCTTGATAATCAGGGTTACGGCGTAAAATTAACGGGCGGCAATCACAGCCGTATCGAAGCCCCGTATATTGTTTACAGCCCCGAAACGCAGTATTATTATTTATTTCTGTCGTTCGGAGGGCTTGCCTCTGACGGCGGGTATAATATCAGGGTAAGCCGCAGTAAAAATCCCGACGGACCGTATTATGACGCGGCGGGAAATATCATGACGGACTGCAAAGGCAAAACCGGGTCGTTTTTTGACGACGAATCTATCGGGCCTTACGGGGTCAAGATTATAGGCGGGTACAGATTCAGGAGCGAAGCCGGGGAACCGGGAGTTACTACAGGGTATCTTTCACCCGGACATAACAGCGTATATTATGATTCCGAAACAAATCGCTATTATCTTATTTTTCACACCCGTTTTACTGATAAAACAACGCATGAAATAAGAGTACACGAGATGTTTTTGAATCAAAACGGCTGGTTTACAGTATCGCCGTTCAGATACGGCGGCGGCGATAATACGCAGGTTTTCACTCCCAATCAAATCGCGGGAACATATAAAATAATAAGTCACGGACGCGATATTAACGCAAAAGCAAAACTCTCTGAAACTGCGAACCTAAACTCCGACGGTAGCGTAACCGGAGCGATAAGAGGCTTATGGTCGCTTGGGTCGGACGGACAAACGATTGATATTATAACAGACGGCAGAAAATATAACGGGCGTATATTGAGATGTTACGACGGCGACAATAAAACGTGGGTAGTTGCGTTTACTGTCATGTCAGCCGACGGATATGCGTTATGGGGCGCGGGGCTGGCTTTGAAATAGCGTGAATGAATAAATTTTCTATATATATTGATATGCGAACAATCTGGGGATTTATTAAAGCCTCCCTTGCTAAAGGGAGGGGGACCGTCGTAGGCGGTGGAGGGATTCGGAATTTGCTGTCGTTTGGGGAGGGGAACGGAATCCCTCCGTCACGCTACGCGTGCCACCTCCCTTTAGCAAGGGAGACTCTGGCGTAAATTTTTTACATCGCAAATTATTATAATAAAATTTTATATTGACACGGCAAAAATAAAAAAGTATAATAATTATAATATGAAAAATAACCGGAAGGAGCAAAAAAATTAATGAAAAATCGTAAAATCAAAACTTTCGCCGCGATTTTATTGGCTGTGATGCTTATACTGGCGTTGGCCGCGTGCGGCGGCGAAAAAGAAAAAGAAACGTCCGCGCCCGATAATAATAAAGACACAAACGCGAATGAAACTCAAAACGGCGGCGAATCAAACGACAATATAACAGAAGACCCCGTTGGCGATAAAACCGATACGAGCGATAAACTGGGGTTTGTCGTGTCAAATGTGAAAGAAAATATACCCGACTCGAATTTCAACGGCAAAAATTTTATTATACTTGTCGGCGACCCCAACGAAAAAGTCTGGACTTATACAAACATGGTAGTAGAGGAAGATACAGGGGATACGATAGACGACGCTTATTATAAAAGAAACAGATTAATCGAGGACAGGCTGAATATCAATATAAAACAGGTCGAGGCGATTCCGTTGTCAAGCGAACAGTCAAGATTCAAAAAATCGGTGGATTCGGGCGACGACTCTTTTGATATAGCCCTGATGAGCTACGGCGCGGCGGCAAATCTCGCCATAAGCAATTACTGCATGAATCTGAACGACGTGGATTATCTTGATTTTGAGAAACCGTGGTGGGACAAAGGCTCTCTCAGGGATTTGTCTATCGGAAACAGGAATTATCTTATGGCAAGCGATATATCAATCGGCGACAACGACAACACATGGCTGATATATTTTGACAAACAGCACGTGCAGGACGCCGGGATTGAAACCCCGTATAATTTTGTCAATAACGGCACATGGACTTTTGACAAAATGCTCGAAATGATGAGAATAGTCTCGGCTGACCTCAACGGCGACGGCAAGATAACCACGGACGACAGATACGGGCTGTTGACGCACGGCGAAAACTATGCCGGAATGTGGATAGCGGCGGGTCAGACGCTTATAGCCAAAGACAAAGACGACCTGCCGTACATAGCGTTCGGCAACGAAAGTTTTTATAACGTGTGGGAAAAGATAATAGAGATAATGAGCGACGAGACATGCAAAAACAACAATATAGAGTTTATTTCAAGCGGACTGCGCGACGGTCAGACGTTATTCGGCACGGAGATTTTAAAGTTTGTGCGTAATTACAGAGAAAACGAGCGCGAATTCGGCATACTGCCAATGCCGAAATTCAATGAATCGCAGGGAAATTATTATACTTACGTTGCGATTTCAGCCCCGCTTCTGATAATACCGAAAAGCAATCCCGAACTTGACGTAACGGGAATCATAGTCGAGGCTATGGCGGCAGAGGGTCACCGGACGATAATGCCGGCATATTACGAAGTGTCGATAGAGGGCAAATTCGTAAGGGACGTTGAATCAATAGATATGCTTAATATAGCGTTTTCGACGCGCATGTACGATTTGGGCGTAGTATTTAACTGGGGCAGCATGAACACGCACCTGACTAATCTCGGCAACAAAAAAAGTATCGACGTAGTGTCTGTGCTTGAACAGAGAACCCCCGCTATGCAAGCCGCGATAGACAGCGCGTTAGAAGTATTTGAGGCTGATTAAATAACAGGCTTGTATTAAAATCTCGGAATATAATTGTAGGGCGTGACGACCCGGCACGCCGCGAATCTGATTTTATGCCGGTTTTTGTCGGCGGCACGTCGGGGTCGCCGTGCCCTACATGATATTTCAAGTCACTTCTATTTTATAAAAACAAAATAATATATTTTTCAGAATAGAGTCAGAAAGGGAACAAAAGATATGAAAAAAATAATTATATCAAAAGAAACCCCGAAATTTAAAATCGACAAAAATATCTACGGGCATTTCAGCGAACATTTGGGACGCTGTATTTACGAAGGATTGTTTGTCGGCGAAAAATCACCCGTCTCGAATATAAACGGAATGAGAACAGATGTCGTTGAAGCCCTGAAAGCCATGAAAATCCCCGTTTTAAGGTGGCCCGGCGGCTGTTTTGCCGACGAGTATCATTGGATGGACGGCATAGGCAAAAAAGAAACCCGTAAAAAAATGATAAACACCCATTGGGGCGGGGTAGTCGAGGACAACAGCTTCGGCACTCATGAATTTTTCGAGCTTTGCCGTCAGTTAAACTGCGAGCCGTATATATGCGGCAACGTCGGGAGCGGCACAGTCAGGGAAATGCAGGAATGGGTCGAGTATATCACGTTTGACGGATTGTCCCCGATGCCGCAACTCAGACAAAATAACGGCAGAAAAGACCCGTGGAAAATAAAATACTGGGGCGTGGGAAACGAAAACTGGGGTTGCGGCGGAAACATGACCCCCGAATATTACGCCAACGAATTTAAAAGATACTCTACATATCTCAGAAATTTTTCGGGCAATCAGTTATATAAAATAGCCTGCGGTCCAAACGTCGCTGATTATAAATGGACGGAAGTATTAATGCGCGAGGCGGGCTGGCACATGAACGGTTTGTCTCTGCATTATTACACGATACCAACCGGCAAATGGGACAGGAAAGGCAGCGCGACAGATTTTGACGAGAGCATATATTTTTATACTTTGAAAGCCACTTTAAATATGGACGAACTTATCACAAAACACAGCACAATCATGGACAGGTATGACCCCGATAAACGCGTCGGTCTGATGGTTGACGAGTGGGGCATATGGACAGACGTCGAACCCGGCACAAACCCCGGATTTTTATATCAGCAGAATTCTTTAAGGGACGCTCTTATCGCTTCGGTGAATTTTGATATATTTAACAAGCACGCCGACAGGGTAAAAATGGCGAATATCGCGCAGACAGTAAACGTTTTGCAGTCCGTGATACTCACAGAGGGCGAAAAAATGCTCCTGACCCCGACATATCACGCATTTAAAATATACTCGGCGCACCATGACGCGACTTTCCTGCCTATGTATTTTGATTCCCCCGATTATATACTCGGCGACGATAAAATCAAAGCTGTTTCGGGAACGGCTTCAGAAAATCAAAACGGCGATATTAACATAACCCTGACAAATATCGACCATGAAAACCCGCATGAGTTTAAAATCGAGTTCAGAGGGGATATTGACGTAAAATCCGTATCGGCTGAGATACTCACGGCTGATAAAGTCAATTCTTATAACACGTTTGAAGAAAAAGATAACGTAACCGTAAAAAAATACGACGGCTGTATCATAAAAGACAACGCAGTCACAGTCAAACTTGAGCCAAAATCGCTTGTTTTGATACAAGTAAACAAATGATTTATGATAAAAATAGAATGCAGGAAGTGCGATACTACGGAAGATATTGTTTTATTTGAGCAGGTAAAAGCGCAAATGCCCGAATATATCAAAACAATCGGCGAAGATATACGCGTAACGGACGAAGAATATAATGCGCGTCTTGCGTTTTGCTATGAATGCGAAGGATTATCTGGCGGGCTGCTCTGCAAATACTGCGGCTGTTTTGTTCAGATGCGCGCTTTAAACAAACTAAGGAATTGTCCGAGCCCGGTGGTGAAAAACTGGTAGGGGCGGGTTTCCATACCCGCCCGCATAATAAAAAAAATCAACAAAAAAACAACCTGAGATAAAAGTCTCAGGTTGTTTTGTATTCTTATTTTAAATTACGCTCTATTTTTACCTGCGCGTCTGACTGTAACGACCGCTCCTGCGAGTGCTATCGCAAGACCAAAGAGCATTAAGCCGTTGTCGCCTGTCTGAGCCGAACCGGTATTATTTGCCGGAGGCGCAGATACTACAACATCGTTTCCGCCGTCGTTAACTTCCGGTACTTCCGCCGGGGTTTCGTCGGGAACTTCGGCGGCGGCGTTAGGATTATAATTCATGAGTTCGACTATTTCAGCCTGCGACAATGTGCGGTTGAACGTGTAGACTTCGTCGATTTTCCCTTGGAATGCCGCGTCCGCAAATTCGTTTGCCCCGATATAGAACGTCGCCCCGCCGAGAACCCAAGCGTCGCTCAGCATATATATATTGTTGGTGTAATTCGCTTCGGAAGTCCTTGTGTCGAATATTATCTCCCCGTCGCCGTAGACGACAATGTCTTCGCCGTTGACTGTGACGGCTACATGTAGCCATTTGTTAAGTTCGGGAGCTACTGTGGTAACGCCGTCAAACCAGTAACTGAAATCTTCCTGTCCGCAGGTCCAGAACATCATCATACGGTCCGGGTTTGCGTCAAGGTCGGTGCGAGGTGCAATCGAAAGCCAGTATTGTTCGGGGTCGTCTTCTGCGAATCTGCGTCCGAAGAAAGCAGCCGTCCACGGGGTGATAGCTTCGGGGTTCATCCACAGGGCTATCGTGAAATTCGCGCCTTTTACAACGTCTTTGCCGATTTCAAGACCAGTTTGCCCGTCAAAATAAGCCGCTTTGCCGTGTACGCCGTCAACGTAGGAAATAGTCCCGCCTTCATAAAAATCAAATTCCGTGGCTTCTTTGCCTAATAATTTCGCGTCGCCAATCGTATCTTCAAACGAATAATATTTAGTAAGCGCGGGGTCTTTGTCGGGCTCAAAAGCCGCGAGAGCCGGGACTGCCATAGCCGAAATCATAACAGCCGTCAGAACCAATACCAAAATTTTTTTAAACATATTTAACCTCTTTCTGTTTTTAATATACAAGATATACAAGCCGTTGATAACATAAATTTATTATATACTATAATTATTATATTGTCAATAATTTTTTTGATTTTCTGTTTTATATATTTATGATATATTGAAAAAAGAATAAAGATATGATAAAATAAACTGAAACAAAAAACGGGAGAAAATATTATATGAAAGCGAAGAAAATTTTATTGATTGTTCTGGCAATAATAATTTGCGCCGCGTTTTATTCATGCGCGGATAATAATAACGACACAGAAATAACAAAAATAACAGAAATACCGGAAATATCAGAACCGGAAACAAATAATAATGACGAGGAGGAAAAAATAATGCATGATTTTACTAATCCTATCGCGCCGACAGGAAACGACCCGTGGTTAATATTTCACGAGGGGTATTATTATTACTGCGTCTCGGAAAAAGGCGGGGTATGCGTTGCGCGTATAGAAAATATCTATGACTTAAACAAAGCCGAGCTTATACGCGTATGGCTTCCGCCGTCCGGAACGAATTATTCAAAAGAAATATGGGCTCCCGAACTTCACTATCTTAACGGCGAATGGTATATATATTTCGCCGCCGACGACGGCAAAAACGAAAATCACCGTATGTATGTATTAAAAGGCACGACGCAAAATCCGTTAGACGGGTTTGATTTTGTCGGGCAGATAACCGACGATTCGAACAAGTGGGCTATCGACGGCACGGTCATGCAGTATAACAATAAGCTTTATTTTATCTGGTCTGGCTGGATGCTGAACACAAACGTCTCGCAATTATTATATATCGCGGAAATGAGCGACCCCTGCACAATATCAGGTAAGCGCGTGAAAATATCCTCGCCCGAAAAAAGCTGGGAACTTATAGGCAATCCTACAATAAACGAAGGACCTGTCGCGATAGAGCATAACGGGACAACGCATATAGTATATTCCGCGAGCGGAAGCTGGACTGACGATTATTGTCTTGGACTTCTCACCCTTACGAGAAACGACCCATTATTGCCGGATTCATGGACGAAATCTGATAAGCCGATATTATCAAAAAACAGTAAAGTGTTCGGGCCGGGGCATTGTTCTTTTACTACATCGCCCGACGGGGGCGAAACATGGGTCATATATCACGCGAATAAAATATCCGGGACAGGCTGGGGAGGCAGAAGCGCATGGGCTCAGCCCGTAACGTGGGACGAAAATAATTATCCCGTGATAGGCGACGGCAATCCTCCCGCTCCCGGAGAAATATTATCTATTCCCATAAATCCTATAGAATCAATAGATTCTGCCGACCCTGTTTTGGACGTCAGTTATACTGACGCAACCCCGGAAGATTCGGGGATATACTGGGAAGACGAAATAATCACAATCTATAAGCCGTCAAACGGCGGCGTATGGTATCCCAGAATATGCGCCCTGTCTGACGGGACGTTACTCTGCGCGTTCGATACAAACGAAAATCATGAAAATACTATAATAAAAATCATGAAAAGCGTTGACGGCGGATTAAACTGGGAAGAACATTCGGTTATTGATTATTACCCCGGTTTGGACTGCGCCAATCCTGCATTAATCGAACTGGAAAACGGCGATATTTGGCTCTCGCACCGCGCTAACATAACCCGTCCGTCAGGCAGATATTATTCGACTATCCAGAATAATATAAGCCATGACGGCGGCAAAACATGGGAGAATCATTCGGTTATCGAAGAACAGCTCAGCACAGGCGGGGTGTATGAACCGCATTTCGGGCGAATAGGCGATAAAATCGCCGTATTTTACGCGAATGACAGCCGAAATGCCGTGACGGCGCATACGGAGCAGAACATCGAGTTTAAAATTTGGGAAAATGATAAAAACGAATGGAGCGGAAAATATATAGCGTCCGACGGGACTAAAACCCATTCGCGTGACGGTATGCCCGTATGGGACATACGCTCAGACGGGAGATACATACTGGCAGTCGAAGCCACAAACGCAAACGGATTCCCGTTTGTACTGCAAATTAAAACGTCCCCCGACGGGTACGACTGGTCGGAAGAACTGAAGAATGTTTATATACCGCATACAAAAGGACGGAAAGCCGCCGCCCCGTATGTGGCAACCCTGCCCGACGGCAGGCTTATATTATCGTTTCAGACAGATGAGGATTCCAAACAAGCCGGGGATAATTATTCAGTCATGAAAGTTATGGT
>Ga0082212_10007852_pt1 | contig 14027 bp, 9 predicted proteins | sample TergutNt197P3_FD_71548 | JGI IMG/M metagenome (GOLD analysis project Ga0082212, IMG submission 71548) | Neocapritermes taracua P3 segment gut microbial communities from Petit-Saut dam, French Guiana - Nt197 P3 | ecosystem: Host-associated > Arthropoda: Insects > Digestive system > Gut ... | reverse complement strand
GTCCGCAATCGCTCTTGGCGAATTCGGTGACGTGGTTGTGATACAACAGCTTACGTCCTGTGTTCGCTAAACCCTCCGATACTACCGTGAATTCCTCACGAAATTTCGCATAGTCGTCAATTTCGCCAGGCATAAGCGTCAGCATGACGTATTCACAATCAGGGAGGAGCGGCAACCCGTAGTCAACCATGACCCCATGCAGTCCGCATGAGTGCAACTGTTCCGCCAACCACTGCGGTTCGTAATCGCAAGTGTTGGACACCTGCACCGTCGTGTACCCTATGTCAGCAATTTTACGTAGTGTAAGTGACAATGCGTCAAGGGTTTGTGTATATTCTCTGACTGTATATAATTGCGCGCCTAAGTCCATATTGTTCACCTCTGTGTCAGTTAATTACGATTATGCGATTTTGTATATCAACATAAGCATTAGCGATATGTTGATGACTAACCATGTACTGTAAATCTTTCAGCACAGTTTCGTAGTTTATGCCCGTTATAGCAGCAATCTCATTTATACTATTGGTTCGATTGTTGAAAATAATATTCCAATAAACGGCGTACCTTGCAAGCGCGCGTTTGCGCTTGTAATGCGTGACGATAAGTGTAATTCCACCGGCTAAAGCTAATACGCCAAACCCTAATATCATTATCGTCATTCCCTTTTCGTTTACGTCTTCTTCAAACTCCATTATGGAAACATTCGCCGCAAAAGATACCGCCATAAAAGTCCATCCGAATCCTAAAATAGCTAATATCCAGCCCCATACCGCCATTGCCGCACTTTGTTTTACGTTTTTTGGATTCTGCATTTTCAATAGACCTTTCTGCCACCAAAGTGACATTAGAATATTCTCCCCCGACAGTGAGGATTTAATTTCAACCTTTATTCCCCTCCGATTTTCATTTTTTCACCGTCTCGTGATACTGTTGTTTGCGGAAAAATCCTGCGTACCATACGTTCGCCGTCGCTCGGGCGTTCGAGGGCAGGGCTGTAGTGCGTCAACCACAGCTTTTTCGCGCCGCACTTCACGGCTAACCATGCCGAGTCCGAAAACATCATATGATTTTTCTCGTCGATTTTGTCACGCATCGACTCATCGTAATACATACCTTCACCTATGAGTAAATCTACACCTTCAGCGAAATCCACCATTTCAGGGAAAGGCTTGGTATCGGTGAAGTAACACACCGAAATAGATTTGCGCGCATTGTCAAGCACTCTTAACGGCATAATATTCCTGCCGTCCTCTAACGTGACCGCCTCTCCCGCGTGCAGCCGTTTATAGTATTGCACGGGAATATCCAACGCCTTGGCTTTGTCGGGGTTGAACACGGGTTTGCGGACTAACTCCGTGCGGTACCCCAAACAGGGCGTTCCGTGGTCTAAGGGCAGTGCCGTGACCCTCACAGGCGATTCACCGTCGCGATGCCCGCCCACGTTAGGCAGGTACAGCGGTTGCGCGAAATCTTCGGGTGTGGTGAGTTCGATTAGTTTGAGTTCGTACGGCAATCGCGGAGCAATGACCGTGAGCGCGGACACAACCCGTTTCAAGCCCACAGGCCCTGCAATCGTGAGGGGGTGCTTACGCGCCGAGTTGGCAAGAGTGAGTAGGATTCCGGGCAAACCTGAAATGTGGTCGGCGTGGTAATGCGTGAGCAGCAGTAGCTCGATTCGCGGGGCTTTCCGTCCCGCTTTCTTGAGTGCGATTTGTGTGCCCTCGCCACAGTCTATGAGAATCGCCGCGCCTTGTTCCTCAATCCAGCAACAAGTCAGCCATCTGTGCGGTAGGGGAATCATTCCCCCCGTCCCGGGTAAACATACTTCTAACATTAGACCTCCACTATAACCTTATCAATCCGCGTCTGTATAGATTTTTGATTTCGACGCTGCGGTGAACGCCGCCGTTTTCGCCGTCTAAACACCACGCTACGTCTTCGTTTTTGCAAGTGAACTTACATTCCTTGACCTGCTCGAATATAACGTATTCGGGGTGGTATTTCTTAGCCGATAAATCCATGATAATCTTGCTTAACAGGATTGGATTGCTTGGTTTCTTCACTAAAATAAGCTCAAACAAGCCGTCATCTAAAATTACTTTGGCAGGGTCAACCTTAAACATTCCCGCAACCGAAGTCGTATTGGCGACTAACCCCACCACGAATTCATCGGTGATGCTCTTGCCGTCATACTCAACTTTCATCTTGTACGCAGGTATGTCAATGGCTTGTTTCGCGCCCTCTGCCACGTATGCCAAGTGCCCGAATGCTTTTTTCGCGCTCTGCGGTACTACGTAGGACACCGACGAGAATAACCCGAACGCCGCTACGTAGAAAAAGTGTTTCACCACGCCGTCCTCCACGATTTCGCCTAAGTCTAACGGCACGTTTTGACCGTTCACGATTTTGTCCACCGCTTTGCTGATAATCGCGGGCATGGACACCGTTCGTGCAAAGTCATTAGACGTTCCGGCAGTGATAAAGCTGAACGCAGGTGACGGCGCGGGCAGTTGCGCGATTCCGTTAATGACTTCGGACAGCGTACCGTCTCCGCCGTAGCAGACGATTAAGTCATAGCCACAGTCGGTCAAACTCGCGACTTTTGCCTGTGCGTCGCCTTTGCGCGTCGTCGGGAACACGGTGACTTCATAATCGGCGGCGGCGAATCCGCTCACCATGTCCATCAGCGCAGAACCCGCTTTCATGCGCCCTGCATTGGGGTTTACGATAAGAAGTAATTTTTGCATACTATTTATTTTGCTTTCTTTAATAATTTGAACATATCTTTGATTTTGACTCTATCGCCGTTGTGCAGGATAATATGTTCGTACACTTTCGCGACGAATATGGCGAATACCACAAGACACGCCGCCAACACAGCTATCGAGACGGCGAGTTCGCCGCCGCTGATGTCCCCTGTCAGTATCGCGGGCGGCAGTGCGAACGGCGACGATATGGGCAGATACCGTGCGATTTTCGTCACGATGTTCGTTCCGTCCGAATCGGGGTTCAACCCCATGAACGTGGTGAAGTACGTCAAATAAAAGCCGAGTGCGGCGATTAAGTTAATGGGTTGTGATGCCGTTTGCAAGTCTTCAATTTTGCTCACACTCGCGCCGATTAACCCCGAAATCAACGAGAAGAACAAGAACCCGAGCATGAACACGAGTAGGACTAACACAACGCTGAAAGGCGTGAACCCTGCGAATACTGTGCCGAGTTCCTCACTGACGGACATGAAAACGGGGTCGGTTGTTTCGACCATACCCGTTATTTCGCCGATTGCACCGAATTGCGCCGTCCCGAAAAAGACAGCCGCCGAAAATCCGCCCACTAACGCCATAGACAACAGCACCACCAATGTGGACGCTAAAACTTTGCCGACAATCACCGCTAACGGTTGAATCGACGTGAGCAGCAGTTCCATGACGCGCGACGATTTTTCCGTGGCAATCGCCTGTGACGTAAGCTGTCCGTACACGATAATCAGCGTGAAAAACGTAATCGAAACGAGCATGGTGATAACCATACCGATTACTTCGGCGATTTCGCTGCGCGGTTCTTCTCCGTTGACGTTGACACTCGTCGCGATATATGCGTTGGCTTTGCCTATGTCTGCCTCGTCAATGCCGAGTTGTATGAGGTTCGCGTTACGCATCGTGCTTTCCATTAAGTTCAACAGCGCGAAACAGTCGGTATTGTTAATCAAGTCTGTGCTTTCGGGGCGCGACATTCGGATTGAGTACCCCTGTTCGGCAGGTTCGATAACCGCGAACACAGCCGCTTCTTCGCTTTCGGCGACTTGCGATATATAAGTTTTCTCAATCTTCTCTTGTATTATTTCGCCTTTTGCCAACGATTCTGTTTCTACTCCAAACGTCTCTAAATAAGCAAAATCTAATTCTAATTCGGTTGCATTAAACAGGTACATTTTTTTAACTTTAAGTGCTTCTACCTGTGCGATGACGTTTCCATCGTCGTCCAAGACGTCTTTCATTTCGGGGTCTTCCCGCAACATCACGGGCAGAAAGTTCGCTAATGCAATCATGATTGCGAAAATCGTCATGGTGACGATTGTGCCTATGAGAAATGATTTGGATTTGACGGTCTGAATAAATGAGAATTTCATGACGTTCTGCCAGCCTTTAACCCTCATGCGAAACACCCCCTTTCAACTCCGGGCAAACGAAACCTGCGGTTTCTTGCCCTCCGCGGGTCGGGCAAAGCCCGACTCCTTGACGTTGCCTTGTTTTACCCTGCACAGTCTTCGCCCCCTTTTATAACTACTCCTTCGCCTACTTTTTCTACGAAAATTTCGTGTAAACTCGGTTCGCGCAACTCAAACTTGACTAATGTGATACCTGCGCTGACAATTTTACCGAGAAGTTCCTGTGCGACTTGTTCGGACTTGACTTTAAAGTCAATGCCGTTAGGGGACTGGCTGAGTGATTCCAACCCCAACTCTTTAGCGATGGGCATGATGTTGGTGTCGGCTTTGACGGTGAGGTTCACCCGTCCGTACCCGCGCTTGATTTCGTTGAGGTTACCCTGCAGGACTACGTTACCTTTGCTCATAATCACGATGTTTTCGCAAAACTCCTCCACCGTGGACATTTGGTGCGAGGACATTATAACGTATTTATTCTTGTCGATTTGTTCACGGATAATGCTTTTGAACAAATCGGCGTTCACAGGGTCAAGCCCTGACATTGGTTCGTCTAAAATGAGCAGTTCGGGGTCACTGATTAACGCCGCCGCAAGCTGGACTTTTTGTTGATTGCCTTTAGATAGCTGGTCGGCGCGTTTCTTGCGGTATTCGTCTACTTTCAGGCGCGCAAACCAGTAGTCAATTGAATCGTTGGCGGCTTGTTTGCTCATACCTTTGAGTTCGGCGAAGTGTTTGAGCTGTTCAATGATGTTGTATTTAGGGTATAACCCGCGCTCTTCCGCTAAATAGCCGACATTCTCACGTACGACATCAAGCGGGCGTCCGTTCCACAAAACTGTGCCCGTTTCTTTTGCCAACATTCCGAGAATTACGCGGATTGCCGTGGTTTTGCCCGCGCCGTTCGTACCGAGTAACGCGAATACGCCCGGGCGTTCAATGGCGAACGATAGTTTTTTTATGGCGTAGTAGTCGCCGTATTTCTTGCGTACGTTTTCGACGTGTAATGACATAGCTACACCTCACGCGACTTTTTGAACTTGTCGAACACTTTCAAAACATCGTCAACATCTTCCTTTTCCATTCTCGCTTCTGCTTGAGCGATTTGCACGTCAATCCCCTCAGGGATGTGTTTCGCAATCAGCAACGCCATGAGTAAGTCTTTCTCGTTGTGACGAGTGTCAACTTGTGCCATTTTCTACCTCCATATAAACCATGATATAACATTAACCATTAAATCATATCACAAAAACCATGTTATGTCAATACAAATGTGAATATTTGCTGATTTTACCGTTTTCATACACTATTTATGCAATATGCACAAAAATTTTGTTCAAACTATAGTCAATTTGCATATTTACTTTTTTATTCTGAGGTGTTATACTTGATGTATAGCGCAAAATTCTGCTTTTGTACATAGTACGCAAGCACGGTCTATTAAAAAGGAGGTTCTACTTATGAACAAGAAACGCATTTTGTCACTGTTGATGACGTTTGCAATGCTGATTGGCATTGCGCCTCTCGTACAGATTGACGTGTCGGCACAGACACCTTTTGACTTGCAAATAATTGCACGTTCAATTGCCGACACTGCCGAGTGGGGTAATGACTCCAGCCCTGCCGTAGGTGTTCCCGACTGGGGAACTTGCAAATCAAGCGGTGTAAACTGGTGGAGTATTCCGCCTCACACAGGCGACCCGCCTGACTCACACTGCATTTGCACTACAGGCTCAAAGCCTTGTTGGGCAGATACAACGGCAGCGAAACCGTCTCCCGACAACCTCAAAGGAACGGTTGTGACTGTTCCCGCAGGCGGCGGCACAGGTCTGACCGCGACGCTGACAGTCCCTTCGACTTATGCGTCAAACCGATTCTACACCAATATTATCCTCGCGACACCAGGTGTTAATACTCGCAGTTACGCCGCACCGGGCACACCTGCGGTTCCCGAAGGCGCGCAAATTCGTGTTACGAATGTTTCGTTCGGAACAATCGACACAGCAAAAAATTCCGACTACCTTGCGAACGATGAATTGGGCGGCGCGGCGTCGTTCAGTATTTGGGACGCGGCGACCCATGCTTATTCGTTGCAAAACCGCCGCTTGGTAAGTCCGACAACTGCACCGTTGAGCGGTACTGACGTGGCTGTGTCATTCGCAACAGCACCGACTACGCTCACTATTACATTTGACATTTTTTACGACGCTCCTACCCCGACTTGTACGGGTGTTCCTGCGACTTGTCCGTTGCAACCGGGTTGCACGACTTGCCCGACGACTCCTACTCCCACTTGCACGGGCGTAGTTGCGACTTGTCCGTTGCAACCGGGCTGTACTACCTGCCCGACTACTCCCAACCCCACGAATCCGCAACCCGGCGCGAACGAGTTCGCACTGCACTTGATTGCGCGTTCGATTGGCGATACTTCCGACTGGGCAAACGACTCCAGCCCTGCGACAGGCGTTCCTGCGTGGGGGACTTGTAAGACTTCAAACGTGAACTGGTGGGATATTCCGCCTCACACAGGCGACCCGCCTGACAGTCACTGTACTTGCCTAAGCGGTTCAAAACCTTGCTGGGCTGACACATCGGCAGCTAAACCCTCCCCCGACAATCTCAAAGGCTTAAACGTGATTATTCCTAACACAGGCGGTACAGGGTATACCGCTACGTTGACCGTCCCCGGGACGTACGCGACTAACCGTTACTACACCAATATCGCTTTGGTAACACCCGGCGTGAACACACGCAGTTACGCTGCACCGGGCACTCCTGCGGTTCCCGAGGGCGCGCAACTCCGCGTGACTGCTGTTTCTTTCGGAACGATTGACACGGCGAAAAACTCCAACTACCTTGCCAGCGACGACTTGGGCGGCGCGGCATCGTTCAGCATTTGGGACGCGGCGACCCATGCTTATTCAGACCAAAATCGCCGTTTGGCAAACGCTGTAACTATGCCGTTGAGCGGCACTGACGTAGCGGTGTCATTCGCGACTGCGCCGACGGTACTGACCGTTACGTTTGACGTGTTCTTTGACACAACAAACCCTGACCCTGTATGCACAGGCAATGCCGCGACTTGTCAAATCCCTAACTGCCCCAACACTCACGGTGCGGTTAATCCGCCGACTTGCTCGGGCAGTTATCCCTGCGAGCTCCCCGGCTGTACGAATGCGGCTTGCCAACCTCCTGCGAATCCGCAACCCGGCGCGAACGAGTTCGCACTGCACCTGATTGCGCGTTCGATTGGTGATACTGCCGAATGGTCAAACGACTCCAGTATTGCTACAGGCGTTCCTGCGTGGGGGACTTGTAAGTCTACGAATGAGAATTGGTATGCCTCCAACACAGGCGACCCTCCTGCTACTCACTGTAAGTGTGGCGGTTCTGTGCCTTGTTGGGCTGACCAAGCCCCTGCGAAACCGTCTCCCGACGCGCTCAAAGGCTTGAACGTGATTATTCCAAACACGGGCGGCACCGGTCTGACTGCGTCGTTAGTGGTTCCTGCGGCGTACGCGTCCAACCGCTATTTCACCAACATTATTCTCGTGACTCCCGGGGTTAATACACGTGGTTATGCCCCTGCAGGTACTCCTGCGGTTCCCGAGGGCGCGCAAGTCCGAGTGACTGCCGTTTCTTTCGGAACAATCGACACTTCTAAAAACTCCAACTACCTTACTAATGATGATGTGGGCGGTGCGGGTACGTTCAGCATTTGGGACGGATTCACTCACGCGTTCACAGCGCAGAATCGCCGTTTGGTAAACCCCACAACAACTCCGTTGAGCGGTAATGACGTGGCGTTGACGTTCGCGACTGCACCGACAGTGCTGACCGTTACGTTTGACGTGTTCTTCGGCGATAATCCTGACCCTGTATGCCCGGGTGACAGCACCTGCACGATTTCCGGTTGTACAAACAATCACAGCGGCACACCTCAACCTACAGGCGACGGCAAACAAATTGAGCTTGTGGGCGTGGGCACTACTAACTGGGTAGTTACACGAAGTAACGCGATTGAGGCGGCTGACGGTACGCACGAGCTGACGCTTACTTTCGCGACACCTGTTATCAACGTCATGCAATTGGCGATTATGTCGGCTGGCGGATTCTTTGACGCGAATACTCCGGGTGGTCCGTGGAAAGATTCAGTCAAAGCACCTGACCTTTGGAACAGTGAAGACTTCACGCCGCACTTGACGTTCAACTCAATCAAAATCAATGGCACTGACTACACCTTGAAAGCGCGCGAAAACACTAATTTAGTTCAGTTTTACAGCCCTCCGCAAAACGGTTATATCGTTTGCGATATTTGGAACGGTTGGTACGCGCCCGCTCAAATAGTCAACGGCGTTACTACGTATTTAGACGAAACAGCAAATAACGGACTCGGGTTTAATGTAGGCGCGCCTGTTACTACAATCACCGTAAACTTCACCATTGTGGGAACAAACGTGCAAGCTCCTGTTTGTACGGGTAATCCTATGACTTGTAAAGTCCCTAACTGTCCGACTTGCCCGAAACCGACAGAGTCTGACAAAGTTAATGTTGAGCTTGTTATGCGGAACTCGAACATTGACCCTGCGACAAACAGTTTCACTTATACAAGAAGCCCTAAAGTTGAAATTGACGGTCATAACAGAGAGTACACGCTCACCATCAGCAACCTTACCGACGTGAAAGAGCTTATGTCGCTCAGTATTCTGACGGCAGGCGGTATGGCTGATGACCCGTTCTTCAAGGGATTGCCTAAAGCTCCGGCTTCGTGGCAGGTCGGTAACGAAAACGGACAAATGCCGACGTTGCAAATCCTTAGCATCATGTTCAACGGAAACAAAGACGCAACACCGACTTCACCGTTCAACAGAACAGCCGACAGTTTAGTGGGTCTCCCTACCGGGTGGGACGTTGCGAACGGCTATGTTGCTTATGATATGTTCAACGGCTGGTGGTGGCCGCATAACCGTAAAATTAATAACGGACAATACGTCAACGGTAGCGGCGTGGACGGCGGCGGAGTCAAAGCGCATCAATACGTCAATGAGGACGGTCCTCAATTCGGCGCGAACGAAGACGAAAGTTCCCCCGCGACTGCGCCTGTTTTAGCATTGGGAATGGCTGACGGTTCGGCAATAACGTCCGTCGAAGTCAAGTTCAGGACATTGAATATGCCTTTAGGTGACCCCAATCAACAAACAACCTGCCCCGGTAACAGCACTTGTACGATTCCTAACTGCCCCGGTCCTCACGGCACAGCTCAATGCCCGGGGAACAGCACTTGCACGATTCCTAACTGCCCCGGTCCTCACGGAACGGTTACTCCTCCGGGTGAAGCGGCACGTTTCCGCGCAACAGGAATGGTAACACAAGCATCACGCGACAAATTCGCAGTTGATTCCAACATCGGCCCCGGAATGGCTGACGCGTTGCAGATTTTACGTTGCCTCGTCAAACTGACCAACGACGTCACTGCGGGTGGTCCGAAAAGCGCGGCATGGTATGCTTCTTTGATTACGCATGAAACCATCACCGATACGTCTATGCCCGGAATGGCTGACGCACTACAAGTTTTGCGTTACGTAGTCAAGCTGAGTACGAAAGAATTAGTCGTACCGGGGTGCAGAAACAACGCCGAAACGTGCAAAGTCCCCGAGTGCCCTTGCAAGAGCGTTACGCCTCCTGTAGTGAGCGGCGCGTACTGTACGCTTAATAAAGACACTTGTACGAGAGGAGCGACTTGCGTGTGTAAAACAATGCCGACCACGCCTCCCGCAGGCATGGACAAAAACGCAAAAGAAATTGTTAAAGCTATGGGAATGGGCTGGAATTTGGGTAATACGTTTGACGCGCATGACCGCAACAAGTTCGCCATTCACGGCGGCGCGGGTTACGAATTAGACGATATACCTTTAGACCACTCAGCACACGTCAGGAGAATCGAAACGTCTTGGCTTGGCGGACCGAGTAACGTCACCACGCTTGAGCTAATTAAAGCGATAAAGGCGCAGGGGTTCAACACCATTCGGGTTCCTGTGACCTGGCACAAAGTCGCCGACCCTGAAAAAGAATGGGAAATTTGGAAACCGTTCATGGACAGAGTACAGGAAGTGGTTGACATGGCTTATAATGAGGGAATGTACGTCATTATCAACGTCCACCACGATGATGCGGTTATTTCACTTTCAAGTGGGCCTGTCGGTTTAGTGACCGAGAATAACGGCAAAATCACCGATGAAGATAAAGAACAATCCATGTACGTCCTCGCGCGGTTTTGGGAGCAAATCGGCGAACGCTTCAAGAATTATGACCAACGCTTAATCTTTGAGGGGCTTAACGAGCCGCGTACCGTCGGAAGCAATGGTGAGTGGACAGGCGGAACGACTCACGAACGCTTAGTTCTCAGAGAACTGAATCAACATTTCGTTTCAGTCGTGCGGTCTCAAGGCGGCAACAACGCTTGGAGAATGCTCATGGTTCCGACTTATGCCGCTAACGGTAAAGACGCTACACCTAGACTTAGTTTTGCTGTTCCTGCTGATTTGACAACAGGGCGTTTGGCTATTTCCCTGCATGACTACGCACCGTTTGGTTGGGCGCATGACGGCAGAGGAACGTATCAAGACATTTCTGAAATCACGGTTACGTTTGATGAAGTTAAGGAACTCATGGACAGCAAATACGGTGGAATCCCTGTGGTTTTGGGTGAGTGGGGTTCTATTCACAGAACTGACAGCCCTGAATCAACTTCTACCGCGCAACGCGCTAAACACGCAGAAGACTTCGTATACGCCGCGATTTCTCGCGGAATGGTACCTGTGTTGTGGGATAACGCAAAGTTCGAGGGTTCGGGAATCAACAGCAGCGGGTTCGGAATCTTCAACAGGCAAACGTACCAACCTCACGGCGATTATCAAGACATCGTTGACGGTATGAAACGCGGTTTGGCGAAAGCAGGATAAAAGATAAGCCCACAGGGCGAGTCTTGACAGATGATAATACGAAAAAACGCGGTGGATTCCACCGCGTTTTTCGTTAAGTATGAGTAAGAGGTGAGGAAGTGACCGACTGATTAACAGCAGCAGTCATTGTTCCTTCTGCAAGCGCAGCCGTTGCCACAGCCGTCATTGCCGAATCCGCCGCAGCAGAAGAGCAGAATGAGGATAATCCAGCAGCAGTTACCGTTTCCAAACATTGTTCTTTCCTCCTTCATTAGATTTGAAATGAAACGTTTCATGCTACAATATATGCGGCGCGCGAAAATGTGTTACACTTTTGGGCTAAAATAATAGCTGTTCTATCTCTGTTTCGTCCAACTCGGGGTTGAGTGTACGGTTGACTGCCGCAGAAATCACGCGCGCGTAGTGGTTTACGATTACGTCAATATCGCGCGGGACGACCATGAACGGCTCTGTGTTGTCTGAATCGTCGCGCACCATGTCGATGACTAAGGGTACGCCAACGGCTATCACGGGCGCACCGAGTGTATCGCGTGACAGTTCACGGCGATTGTTTGCGACGCCGCTCCCGGGGGAAATCCCCGTGTCGGTGAGCTGGATTGTCTTGGCTAAGCGCGCAGTGCTGTTGCAGGCTAAGCTGTCGATGGCTATGATACAGTCGGGTTTGATTCCATCTGTGATAAATCTAAGCTGTTGTGCCGTCTCTAACCCTGTCTGTGCCATTACACCGGGCGAAATGACGCAAACTTCACGAAGCCCGAGTTCGTCGAATTCGCGGCGAAGTTCAGGTGTGGCGGTAAAATGCGCCGTCGCTAAAATTTTAGCTGCCGCACGTACGCCGAGTGAGTCCGGCGTGATGTTCTCGTTACCGAGCCCCACGACAAGGATTTTTTTGTCGCGCACGTCGGGGAGAATGCCCTCAATTATTCCGGAAAGAGCTTTAGTGAGCTTTTGAATGTCTTTATCCGTGTCCCGCTCATCACAAAACAGCGTGACGTAGTTCCCTTGCGGTTTAGGGTTAGATTCGTGCGCTAAATCTGTTCTCATAGACCGGTAACCTCCGAAAACCTATTGCAATTTTTTAGTAAATGAGTGTTATACTATAGTGTGTCATGTCATGTATGAACTTATACATGGCAACGGTTATTGGTACACGTTCTGATACAGTTTTATTTTATGTGAATATATATTTTGCTTGACTTTTTGGCAAATCTATGATACATTAACAAATAGGGGGTGTACAACATGATATTAAAAAACTTAAGGAAAAAGCTAAGTGATTCTGTAATTGCTGTCGCGCCTATAACCGTTTTTGTTCTTGTTTTAGGATTCATTGTTATTCCCAAATCGGCGGATACCATTCTGATGTTTCTCATTGGCGCGGGTTTTGTTGTTGTGGGGTTGATGTTGTTCTCGGCAGGGGCAGAGCTGTCTATGATACCTATGGGTGAATCATTAGGCAGTTCAATCCAGAAAAAAAATAAAGCATTTATGCTGATGATGGCTTTCATCTGTGGCTTTGTAATCACGATTGCCGAACCGGGGTTGATTGTTTTGGCTGAACAAGTGCCCGACGTTTCGTCTGATTTGTTGGTTTTCACCGTCGCTGCAGGAGTAGGTCTTTTTTTGGCGGTTGGTTTTATTCGCACGATTTATAAAATTCCGCTTAAATACATTTTTTTAGTCTTTTACACTCTGCTGTTTATCATCGCGCTTTTCGTTCCGCAAAACTTTTTGCCCATCGCTTTTGACTCGGGCGGAGCTACAACAGGGTCAATGACTGTACCGTTTATTATGGCTTTAGGCGCGTCAATCGCCGTTAAGAGCAACCAAAGTGACGAATCGGACGTTTTTGGATTAGTCGCTATAAGTTCAATCGGCCCGATTCTTGCGGTAATGCTGCTCGGGCTTATATTCGCTCCTGAAAAATCCGGGGAATTTTCCTTAACGCAAATACCTTTATTTACGTCACACGATATGTTATTCAGAGAGTTTTTGCTGGAAATCCCCTATTATATACGCGATATTAGTTTGAGTTTGTCGCCGATTCTTGTTTTATACGCGCTTACTAAAGTGTTAGTCCTGAAATCTAAAATACTTGATAAGCATACCTGGAAAACAAACAAAAAAAGCATTACACATCTCGTATTGGGTGTAATACTAACTTTTTCGGGTCTCGTATTGTTTCTTGCGGGCGCGAACGTGGGTTTTTTGTTCATGGGGAAACTCTTAGGGGAAAATTTAGCGGGATTAGAATATAACTGGTTGTTAGTTCCTGTCGGAATGGTTCTCGGGTTTTTCCTGATTTCGGCCGAGCCCGCCGTATCGGTCTTGAACACACAGGTTGCCGCTGCTACTAACGGCGCAATCTCGAAAAGAACGATGAAAATGTCGTTATCTTTCGGAGTAGCCGCCGCCGTCGGGCTTTCCATGTTGCGCGTGTTGACGGGAATTTCGATATTGTGGGTGATTTTGCCAGGATACGTCACAGCCGTTGTATTGTCGTTCATTGTCCCGAAAAAGTTTACCGCGATTGCTTTTGACGCAGGCGGCGTCGCCAGCGGGCCTTTGACCTCCGCGTTCCTTCTTCCGTTGGCAATCGGAGCGTCTGTTGCGTTGGAGTCGAATGTATCAGCTGACGCTTTCGGGTTGATTGCTTTGGTGGCGATGACTCCGCTGATTACCGTGCAGATTATAGGGCTCAAGTTTTACAAGCAAAAATAACCGTCAACACAGGGATAGAGTGCCATTGTAATCTCATTTTTACGCTACAGAGCTGTAGTAACGATTAAAGCGTTTACCACCTTGTACACCCCTGCCAATATGTCCTTGGGGATAGATTCAATAACACGTTGGGGATGTTCCCGCAAGTCAATCAATCGAACTTGCTCACAAAGCACATC
>Ga0082212_10007851_pt1 | contig 14028 bp, 17 predicted proteins | sample TergutNt197P3_FD_71548 | JGI IMG/M metagenome (GOLD analysis project Ga0082212, IMG submission 71548) | Neocapritermes taracua P3 segment gut microbial communities from Petit-Saut dam, French Guiana - Nt197 P3 | ecosystem: Host-associated > Arthropoda: Insects > Digestive system > Gut ... | reverse complement strand
TCATTTCTTCGGATACTGATATATACCATCTGTGGTTTTTCTTTCGGGCTTTTGCGTTGACTATGCGCTTGGCACGGTTGAGTGTCGCATGGTTGCCGCCTGCCCCGCCGCCGTTCGCGGCTTCAGGGCAGAGAGGGCGGCGAGGGCAGGACGGGGAACGTACCCGCGCAGAAAAAGAAAAAAACGCCACAACCGATTTTATTCGGCGTGGCGTTTTTGTTGTTGGCGGCTCCGTTCCGTGATTATTTGTACTTTGTATTCTATGCCGCCGCCAAGACCTTGTTATTTCTCAAAGAAAACGGCATTGACAGTTATGAGGATTTGGTCAAAAAATCATCGTCGGCGTCCGGCGATTTCACCGCGCACACGAAACGCATCCGCGAAATAGAAGCGCGGCAAAAAGAGATTGCCGAACTCCAAAAACAAATCGGGGTTTATGGAAAAACCCGCGACATCTACGCCAATATGTACAGGTTTCAGTAGACAGAAAAGGTAAGCGGATGTTTGTAGTGCCGGCTCACGAGTTTGCGCCGTGCCGCTTGAAATGGGCTAATTTCAAGAAAGAGAAGAACCAATCCCGTAATTGCTTGGCAAAAATAACCTGCGCGAAACTTTTTGAGCTGATGAATTGGATTCCAGAAAACCGCTATAAAATAATGGCTGTATATCAAGTAATCGACAGCACACGCTTAATTGTTTTCAATTTGGTCGAGTGTGAAATGCTTGTTACGAAAATGATTGAAACAGGCGAAGGGACGGAAAAGAAGCAAAAAACCATTGTGCGGCCGATAGAATGGCTTGAAACATTTGGAAATCTTTATCGGGATCATGCCGACGCATACAAAGTTGATTTGAACACGCATTACCTTATGCCTGACAATCTTAGCGGGGAGGACAAAGATTTTCTTTTGGCTGAAAAGAAACAGCCCGTGCAGCCGCGTGAGCCTGACCCGTTTGAAATCATGAGGACACAATACGGAGGGACAGGGAAAGAAGAATGAATATGCAGAAGGAGCGGTCACACTCTATAAGGTTTGCTTTTAACGAAAATCGGCTGTGCATTTCAATGGAAGTGCTTCGCGCCATTGGTAGCCCGAAATACGTTCAAATGTTTGTAAACCGCAATCGAAAAATATTCTTTATTCGCGGTTGTGTGAAAAAGGAGTCCCAGTCTTTTTCAGTTCCACCCCGTGTTTATGCTGATACTGAATATAAATACCGATTGCAAAAAGCAGCTTTTTCAGAAGCGTTACAGACAGCTACGGGTTTGGATAGCCGTGGTAAATACCGTTTCTATGGAGTTCTTGTATCAGATTGCGTAATGGCATTTCCCTTTGATGATGCACAACGGTTGGACGGTCATGATGAATTATGAATACATGGAGCAGGACAGACCCGACAATCCGATTTATCCTTGCACAACATAGAATCCATATATCCAAAGCAGTTTTATACGCAATCGGTTATCCGACGCATATTCAAATAACCATAACCCCCGATGGCAAAGTCCTGTTCATAAAGAAGTGCGTAGAGCGCGTTTTTGACAGATTTTCTGTACCGCCGCACATATACACAGACGGCGCTTCGGTATTCGGGCTTCAAAAGGCCGCATTTGCGGAAGCATTATTAAAAAGATTGGAATGGGACAAAAAAGGTGTCTATCGGGTACGCGGCACCATTGTTGCAGAGGATGTGATGGCTTTTTATTTCGATGAAGCTGAACGACTTGACAAGGGGAGATAAAAATGAGTTCTGACAATTATCCTGAAGAACGAAATCTTGACGGATTTTTTTACAGAGTAGAACGAAATGGAAAATTCGTTAATCGCTGCTTCTCAGATTTAACTGACGAGGAACAGCCAGATTTTTTAAGTCGTATTGAAAAAGACGGCTATATACGGATGTGCAAGGAACTTTCCGCTATTCTGAGGAGAATCGGCGACCAATTTGGTATAATGGGAAGAAACGAGTAAAAGAGCATTAAAATTCCCTTACAACATCCCTTGACAAATTGACGAGTTCGTGGAGCGGATTGTCGTGTTCGAGCGTGACCGTAAGGGCTGTCAGGACACCAATCAGCGCGTGGATATTTACCTCAACTTCATCGGTGCGTTCGCCGTTCCCAAAGAGAAAATTGACCCTGCCGTACTCGCCGCGCAAGAGGAAACGGAACGCGCATTGCTGGAGCGCCGGGAGCGTCTACATGAAGCGTATCTCATGCGTAAGGCCAACGGGAAACAGAAAGAATACGAACGCAGATACAACGAACGCCGCCGCAAATTACGGGCTGAACATAAAGCCGCGATGTTCGCGGAGGGAGTCGTCCTCGGAGCCAATACCGTTGGGCCATTCGCTAACGCCACCGTTTAAGTGAAAGCCGTCCGATTGCCGCAAACAATCGGGCGGCTTTTTCGCGTCCATATGGGGTGCGGGTTTGGGCGTTTCCCTGCCCTGTAAGTGCCGTTTGAGGGACAAGGCAGAGCCGCGTCCATGGCTAACACGGCGCGGGTCATTCCGCTTTGTTGAGTGTTTCTACTGTCTCGCGGGTCAGGCCGGTGTCCTCCATGATTTCTTCTATCGGCCTGTTCCGTTTGAGAAGGTTCCGGGCAATCTCCATAGCTTTCCCGTCCACCAACGCCCCGACATCGCGCCGTCCTTTTACACGGCGCTCAAACATATCGCGGGCTTTTTCATCGGCGGACAACTCCCGCAGCTTGACCGCCGCCCGCCCTATCTGTGGATTCCTTTGCGCTACCATGTCTAACTCCTCCTCCGTTTCGGCGTCGATAAACTTCGCCCAATCATAGCGTATGGTTCCGTCCGGCTCTACTGGTAATTTCCCAAGTTCAAGGGTGTACAGTTCTTTGAGATCGGAAAACTCTACCCCGGCGTCGAGGTCTGAAAATGTGAAACGATGAAAATATCTATCGCTGTTGTGGACAATGGTTTCATCCGTTATGACAAGGGTGATGGCTCTTTGGATTTTGTCGTATTGTTCGCTTTCCCCAAGTTGCTCCGTTATCAGTTTTGAGTTGTAATAGATTATCCTGTTCCGCATGGATGGCGGTACTTTTAATTGCACCTCAATGTGAATTACCATGCGGGTCTTGGTGTGCAGCTTAACGTCAATGACGGCGTACTTATCCCCAACGTATTCCGGCAGCAGGTGCGGGTCTGTTATTACAATGGATTCGTACTCGCTGTCAGGCAGGCGCAGGCTTGATTTCAAGAAGTCAATCAAGTCGTCCTCGTTGCGCTCGTCCGCGAAGAACAAGCGGAAGATGATGTCATACTTCACCGGCAAGAACGGCCTGTTATTCTTTAGTATTTCCTTGTCCGTATCAATCAATCCCCTTTGTGTTTGTCCGTTCCCGGCCATCGTCCATGCGTCCACAGACGCGGCAGACGGGCATAATGGCGGCGCGGTCAGCGGCGGCTTTGTGCCTGTCTGTAACCCGCCCGTGGCGGCGTACTCTGCCCGATTGCTGCCCGCCGTATGGGGCGGCAGTCGGGCAGCCGTTCCCCCGCGGGAGCGCCCACTGCACTTTGCCGCTTGCGGAAAGTGCGTGAGTGGGTCACATACTTTGAAAAAGTATGGGTCAGCGTCCCCCGTCCTGTCCCCGTCGCGGCTCATCTGTCATAAGTATTATACCACAAAAGAAAGGATTTGTGTACATCGAGTTTTTAATTTTTCTGCGCGGGTAAAACGCCCGTCAGCCACAGCGCCCTGTCGCGGTTCAACGCCGCGCTGGGGCGTTCATTTTTTGAAGGAGGTCATCACCAATGGCACATAAAACCGTAGTACGAAACAAGGCGTATCAGCCTGTCAGTTTCAACACCGTCGAGCGTCACAACGAACGCAAAAACGACGAGTATTATAACGGCGATGTTGAACTTGACCGCGCCCACCTTAACGTCCATTACCGGCGCTGTCTGAGAGAGGACGGAGCGCCGGAAACCTATATCTTGGGCGACTATGCCCGGACGATACAACCGCAGACTCTTTCCCGCCGTTCATCGGACGGATCGGCGGCGTCCCCCGACATCGCCCGGTTGAAAGGGGCGCGGCTTGTGAATATGCCGGAGCCGGAGAAGGGGCTGGAACTGAACACGGCTTTGGTTGTTAAACACAGAGCGTCAGCGGCTCATGAAGCAAATCAGCCGGGCAAATAACATCCTGATTGCGTTACTGGATGAATATTTCCCCGAATATGCTACGGTCTGGGGCAGCGTAACCTGTCCGACATCGTTGGAGTTGTTGAAAACATATGCTTTCCCTTCCGATATTCTTTCAGCATCACAAGAGCAACTGCTGGAAGATATCCGGGAAGCGTCCGGCGGGACGGAAGGCGTCAAACTGATGAATGACATGAACCGGGCCGCTGGCCGGAGCGTCGGGGTCAAAGAGGGACAGCGGATAACACGGATACGGATGTTGAGCCTGATTGACGAACTGGCATACTTTGAAGAGAAGAAAGCGGAAATTGAAGCCGAGTTGGAAGCAGTTATGAATACGCTGCAACTTGGGACGGTACTGCAAAGTATGTTGGGCGTCGGGTCAATCATTTCGGCGGCATTCTTAGGCGAAGTCGGTGACATCAGCCGTTTTTCAAACTGGAAGCAAGTACGGAGCCTGGCGGGTTTGAACCTTGTGGAAAACAGTTCCGGCAAGCACAAGGGCAAAACAAAGGTGAGCAAGCGGGGGCGGCCCTATCTGCGGCATATGTTATATCTGGCCGGCGAATGCGGTTGCCGGTGTAACCCTGAAATGCGAGCCTTCTACCGATATTTGCGGGACAGAAAAAGCAATCCCTTGAACGGGCATCAAGCATTTGTAGCGACCGGGCTGAAATCATGCGCATCCTCTTCCACCTTGCCAAGAGCGGCGAAAGCTATAATCCCGGCAAGGCGTTGGGCGCGGTTCGACTGCAACAAATCGCCAGCGTTTCTTAGGTATTTCTCTTGTGATTCCGCATCTGCGGGAACGCAAGGTTATACGATACAGCCTGTCGCTGACAGGCGCACAAAAGGTTCAGCGGGGCAAGCGCAATTACTCCATTAGGCCGTGAGCCAGGTAGGAAGTAAATGCTCCCTGCCGGGCTTCCACAAAAGGCAGAACGAAGGAATGTTAGGGCGTGCTGTATCGGTGCGACCCCGGAGGACATGAGAGGGTAAGCTGTGGAAAACTCGGACGGAACCATCGTTGAACCTGCATATCGCTTCCATAAACAGGGAATATATCGCCCTGTTTTAAGAAGGTTACTCATTTGCTAAGGGCTGACAGCCTGTACTTTGCCATATTACCCGCAAAGGAATATAGGATATGTCGAAATACTGCGAATGAGTGAGCATACGCGAGATAATTCTACAAAATTAGGAGAGGTGTAATCTTCCATGAACTGCTCACGGCAGTCATGCAGTTGAATAAACGCGTCTATGGACATCGGCATCACCTCCGTAATGTTGGGCGCGAAAAAGCATCCGCCGAAACGGATGCTTTTCTATGTTATTAGTTTTATTTTTGCTCTTCCATATCGTTCAGATGTGTTTGGATATCACGACCGCCATATATGACGCGGATAACTGTTACTATATGGGTTGATTCATCGGGAAGATATAACACCAAGTAATTATTGACGTGGAATACGCGCAGCCCCCTCGAATGCCACGGTTCATGTTCATATAGACGGTATCGCAGCGGCATATGGTCAAGCGAGTCCGCGGCATCCATGATCCGTGTTATCTGTCTTTCTGCGGCAACGGGTTCAAGCAGAACATACACTTGATGATTTTGCCATATGAAAATCAACCCCCTATATTGCCATTATACCCTATTGAATCGCTATATGCAAGCAATTAGTGAGAAGAATTATAAAATGGTCAGCCCATCCCGCTGATCATACTCCGCGCCCAGTTCCTATAAGTCCCGACGTATCTTCTCCGCGCCATGCCGGTCGTAAGCAATCTCACGGATGCGGAATTTTTGGGAAAGTTTTTCGATAAACGTCACGATGTACTCATAGTCAACAATATTGCCCTCGGTGGTATAGAACACCCCCATCTTCCTCCACACAGCATAGGGGATGGACATGGGAGTTTCACCTCTTTCAAAAAATCGGCACTTGACTTGTTATCAATATTCTGCTAAAATATGCGTAAGATAAATGCGGAGGTGCTGACTATGGCAACGATTAGACCGAGTTCCGATTTGCGGAACAGATACAATGAAATATCCGAGTTTTGCCACCGATATAACGAACCCGTCTTTCTTACAAAAAACGGGTCGGGGGATTTGGTGGTCATGTCCAATTCTGAATATGAACGCTTATCCGGTAAACAGGAGCTTTCCCGTTTGCTGGACGAGGGGCTTGTCTCTATGAGAGCGGGGCGGGGGCGGCCGACGGATGAGGTATTTGCTGAATTAGACAAGGAATTCGGCTATGTATAAGGTCATTATGGAAGACCCCGCCATCTTTGATTTGCGGGGTCTCCACAATTATATAGCCGAAACGCTGAAGATGCCGGAGGCGGCACGGCGGATATATATGTCAATCAAAACGCAAGTCAAAACCCTTGACCAAAATCCGCAGCGATGTAAAGTTGTGGATGAAGAGCCGTTCAGAACATTGGGGATTCGCCTGTTGCACGTTGAAAACTACATCGCCTTTTTTGTGATTAACGAAAAGAACAAAAAGGTTCATGTCCTCCGTATACTCTACAACCGCAGGGAATGGCAGTCAATCCTAAATTGTGAACAAATCCCGCCGGTCGTAGATTGACATCTGTATCTTAGCATCATCATGACGTATAACCGCGAAGTTTTCGCCGCCGATGAACCGTTACTGCCCCGCTGTCCGCGAGATAATCTCCTGCGTGAGGTTCGATATGTCCTCCGTTTTGGCAACGGTTGTGTCGATTTCACCTGAAATGTCGTGTACCGCGCCGTCGAGGTCTTCAATCAGCTTGAAAAACTCCTGGCTTATGTCGTTCATTTTCTCCAGCAGCGGTTGAACGGATTCGTTTATTTCGGTTGACGCCTGCGCCGATTTTTTCGCCTTTTGCGCCAGTGTGCGGACTTCTCCCGCTACTACCGCGAAACCCTTCCCGTGCTGTCCCGCTCGGGCGGCCTCGACGCTCGCGTTGAGACTGAGCAGGTTTGTCTGTTCGGCGACGTTAACTATGTCGTTCGTTAGCGAGAAATAACGTTTCATGTCGCTGCCGACGTCTTTTATCGTTTCATTAAGTATCACCGTGTCTTTGGAAATTTTTTCCATGTTGCCGAGGATTGACGACACGGCCTCCTGCTGTTTGCGGCTGCCCCCCTGCAAGGAGCCGAGAGAATCCAAAATTCCCGCCACTCCCTTGCTGAGCGCCTCGTTGCTGCGCTGCTGGCTGGCGTGAAACACATCCAGCTTGGCGTTTTCGATGTCCAATCTCTTTCTGTCGTAATACTTGCAGTTTTCCTCGGTGCTGAGACCTTTAGCAATCATTTCCGCCATCTCGTTGCAGGTATCGTATCCACAGGACTGGCAGTTCAAATCTCTCTCCTCGGCGGTAGTTTTCAGCATACGGTCAAACGCTTCATCAGTCGCCTGTTTCGACGGGGGCGCGGTATCCAGCTTTATTCCGGTTCGGAACGAGCATCCGAAATCGTCGAGGTTGAGCCGCTTGTCAAAATCCTGGAACAGCTTGTACTTTTTCGCTTTAACCGCCTTGCTGTTGTGACCCTCATCGTGAATCCTGTGGTTAAGGTACTCAACATCGTCGGATTTAATCCTGTGCTGAACGCCTGTTCCCCTGTTGCAGCCGTGTATGCAGTTGAGCGCGTCCACAAGCAGCGGGAGCGGCTTATTTGCCTTAACGCGCTCCGCGTATTGCGTGAAATACTCGCGAATCACGTCGCTTCCCTCAACCTGGCGCACCCACGCTTTATGCCCGGTGTGGATGTCAACGTTTTCACGCAAACCGCCCGGTGTTGGGTAAAAACTGCCCAGCTCGCCTCCGGGGCTGTCGGGTTCGGCTTCGGGGCAGTTTGTATAATTGATGTTGTTATCGGTAAAATACTCCATCAAATGATGGTAAGTGACATTGTACTTGACTTCGCCGTATCGTATAAACTCCGATTTTTTGCTGAAACAGGGCGACAGAAACACGATGTCGTCCGTAATGTTCATATAGCGGCGCATGTACATAACCGCGCACATCGCGGGACCGTGAACGGGTATCAGCTTGGGCAGAAGCTCCGGTATGTATTTCTCGATAAGATTGACGATTACCGGGCAGGGCTGTGATATCCAGCCGTCCTTATTTGACCGCTCTATATATCTCAGGTAAGCCCATGTTGTTATTTCCGCGCCGAAAGAGACGTCGTATATCTGATTTACGTTGAACTTTTTAAGATACCCGAGCAATCTTTTCCATTGCGGGTAGTTCGTTTTCATAGCGGGGGCGAATATGATTGACATGCGTTTGTTCGCGTGCAAATCGTGCATGAAATCCTCGGTGTCGTCCCTGAACAGGCGGGATTTTTTGTGGCAGTGACTTATGCACATGCCGCAGTCTATGCAGTAATCCGAGCGCACATCAACATGTACTTCCCCCTCGGCGGTTCGCCACTCATGGTTTGCCAGGCGGACGGGGCACGCCGAGATGCACCTGTTGCAGCCCACGCATTTATCATGATTCAGGTATACGAGCTCTAAGTCATGACCTCTGTTTTGGAGCGAGCTCATTTCTATTCCCCCCTACTAAACTAACAATCTATCGTACATTATAACACAAATTTTCGCGGTTGCAATAGAAAATACTTAAAAAAAGTGGTAATTTGTGGATTAACGCGCGGTTGCTTTGCGGAAGGTTTTCTTGCCTTTTTTGATGATAAGCCCCGCGCGGAGGTCGGTTTCCGAGAACATTGCGGCGGACGAGGTAACTTTCGCGTCGTTCACGGTCATGCCGCCCTGGTCGATAACGCGGCGGGCCTCCGACTTCGACGGCGCAAGACCGCACTTAACCAGCAGCTCCACTGCCGATATGCCGTCTCCAATATCCGCGAGTGTTAAGGTTGTTGAGGGCATATTCTCATTCTCCGTGCCCGCCCCGAACAGCGACGCGGAGGCGTCGCGGGCTTCGCCCGCCGCCTTTTCGCCGTGTATGAGGGCGGTTATTTCATACGCCAGCCGCTCCTTGGCGCGGTTTGTCTCGCTCCCCTTCAACCCCTCGTACTCCGACGCGATTTCGTCCAGCGGCACAAAGGTAAGGCGTTTCATAAACGTCACGGCGTCGGCGTCGGAGACATTTCTGAAATACTGGTAAAACTCAAACGGGCTTGTGCGCGCGGCGTCCAGCCACAACGCGCCCTTGGCGGTTTTGCCCATCTTTTTGCCGTCGGACGTGAGTATCAGCGGCACGGTGAGCGTGTGCGCGTCGTGCCCGAGCTTGCGGCGTATCAATTCCGTACCCGCGAGCATGTTCGCCCATTGGTCGTCGCCGCCGCACTGCATGTTGCACCCCATCCGCGTGTGCAGCGTGTAGAAGTCGAACGCCTGCATGAGCATGTAGTTGAACTCGATGAATGACAGACCGTGTTCAAGCCGGCTCTTGTAGCACTCGAACGACAGCATCCTGTTAACGGAGAAGTGGATTCCGATGTCGCGCAGGAACTCGATATAGTTCAATCCCATCAGCCAGTCGGCGTTGTTCATCATAACCGCCTTGCCGTCCGAAAAATCTATCAGCCGCCCTATCTGCGCTTTAAGGCACTGCGCGTTCGCGTCGATTTGCTCGAACGTCATTGTTTTCCGCAGGTCGTCGCGCCCCGACGGGTCCGGCACCATGGTCGTGCCGCCGCCGACAAGCGCGATTGGCTTGTTGCCGCCGTTTTGCAGGTGGCGCATTAAAACAAGCGGCACGTAATGCCCGATGTGCAGACTGTCGGCGGTCGGGTCAAAGCCGATGTAGAATACCGCCTCGCCATTGTTTATCAGTTCTCCCGCCATTTCAAAGCTTGAGGATTGCGAAAGCAGACCGCGCTGTTTGAGTTCGTCGAAAGTTTTCATCTGTATGCTCCTTTATTATTCGGATATATGCAGTTCTCTATTGCCGAAGCATTTCCTCGGCGGTTTTGCGGGTCACTTCGGTTATGTTCGCGCCGCCGATAATCCGCGCTATTTCGTCTATGCGCCTCGGCATGTCCAAATCGGTCACGCGGGTCACGGTGCGCCCGTTTTCCTCGTATTTCTCGATGTGGAAATGCCTGTCCGCCGCCGCCGCGATTTGAGGTAGGTGCGTCACGCAAAGCACCTGCTTGTTTTCCGACACGGCTTTCAGCTTCCGCGCCACTTTTTGCGCCGCCCTGCCGCTGATTCCCGTGTCCACTTCGTCAAAAACCATGGTTGACGCGCCCATGCCGAGTACATTCATTATGGCGAGCATTACCCGCGCCAGCTCGCCGCCCGACGCGATTTTCGTCATGGGCTTGGGCGGCTCGCCCACATTCGCCGAGAACAGAAACCGCGCCGTTTCCGCGCCTTTCGGGTACAATTCGGCGGGCGTCAGCTCAATCACAAACTCGGCGCGTTCCATGTCAAGCTCGCGCAGTTCGTCAATCAATCGGCTTTGCATTTCCAAGGCGGCGGCTTTGCGCCGTTCCGTAAGCGCGGCGGCCGCGTTTTCGGCGGCTTTGAGTTTGTCCCCGCACAGGACTTCAAGCTCGGCAAGGCGTTCGTCCAGCGATTCTATTTGCTCCAGCTCGCGTTCGGCGTTTTCGGCGAATTTCAATATGTCGTCAACGGTTTTGCCGTACTTGCGTTTCAGGCGGTAGATGATGTCGAGACGGGTTTCTATGTCTTCAAGCTCGTTTGGGTCGGCGTCGAGTTCATCGCGTACGCGCCGGATTTCAACTGCCGCGTCGTCCGCGGCGGCAAGCAAATCTTCAAAGCGTTCGGACAATCCGGCCATTTCGCCGCTGACGTTCGCAACGCCCGATAACGCTTTCGACGCGATACTCAACAGGTCGTGCGCGCTGTCCTCGCCGCCGTAGAGAAGCTCGTAGGCTTGTCCGACCGCGTCGGAAACCTTTCTGGCGTTGTTTAGGAAATTTTTGCGTTCGGCAAGTGTTTTATCCTCGTCAGACCGCAAAGCGGCGGCGTTTATCTCGTCGATTTGATATGTCAGGGTGTCAACCCGCCGGGCTTTGTCCTCGTCGTCACGCATAAGCGCGTCACGCTCGGCGGCAAGGGCTTTCCAATCACGGTACAGTGTTTGAAATTCTTCAAGAGCTTCGCCGCAATCGCCGTAAACGTCGGCAAAATCAAGATGGCTTTCCTCGTCGAGCAGAGCCTGGCTGTCGTGCTGACCGTGAATCTGCGCGAGCATCGCGCCCAACTCCCTAAGCTGTGTTACGGTAACGGTTTTGCCCGCTACACGGCACACCGTGCGCCCGTCGGCGAGTATGTCGCGGGAAACGAGCAGTTCCCCGTCGTCGGGTTGAATCCCCAGCACATCGGAAAGCCAGCTTAAAGCCGCCCTGTCCAAATCGCGGAAAACCGCCCCCGAATGAGCTTGCGCCGCGCCAGTGCGAACCAGCTCGCGGGTCGTGCGTGCTCCGAGTACCGCGCCGAGCGCGTCGATAACAATCGACTTCCCCGCGCCGGTCTCACCCGTCAGAAGGTTCAGGCCGCCGCCGAAAACGATGTCCATCTTCTCGATGACGGCGATATTTTCAATGTGAAGGTGTGAAAGCATATCTACGTCCTCAGCATTGCGCGGAATCTCGCGCAGAGTTTGCCCGCGGCTTCCGTGTCGCGGGTAACGATAAACGCCGTGTCGTCGCCCGCGAGCGTGCCGACGATATCCGCGCCCGTCATGGCGTCAAGCTCGGAACACACGGCGGAAGCGTGGGCGGGTATGGTCTTCACCACCACGATGTTCTGGGCAAACTCAACGGAAATCACGTTATCGCGGAACATCGCGCTCAACCTGTCAAGACCGGGGCTGGCAGGCATCGCGTAACGATACCTCCCGCCGCCCGACGGGATTTTTGTCAGCCCAAGCTCCTTTATGTCCCGGGAAACGGTCGCCTGGGTGGAGTCGAAGCCCGCCCCGCGCAGAAGCGCGGTCAGTTCCTCCTGTGTTTCGATAACCTGTCCGTTTATCAGTTGTAAAAGTTTTTGCTGCCGTTCGGATTTCATGTTCTTCCCAACTTTTCAGATATTATTCTGTAGAAATTGCGGTTTTTCAGGCGTATGAGCCGCGTTGTCAGGCTTGAGCGCGTAACCTTCACATACTCGCCCGACTTTATAAACACAGCGTCTCTGCCGTCCACGGTCAGATACGCGTTGTCTCCTCTCCGGTGCAGGGGCATGACCGAAATATTGCGTTCCGCTGAAAATATGAATGAGCGTGTGTGCAGTTCGTGGGGGCATATTGGCGTTACGGAGATGTTTTCGATTCCGGGCTCTATTATCGGGCCTCCCGCCGACATTGCGTAAGCCGTTGAACCCGTGGGAGTTGACACAATAACGCCGTCGCCGAGAAACCCCATAAGACGCTCGCCCGACGCGTATACCTCCAGTTCTACGACACGCGCGGTCGCGCCGCCCGATATTACGGCATCATTAAGTGCGTGTTCCTCTCGCACAACGTCGCCGCCGCCGATGACCGACACATCGAGCATCATGCGCTTGTCAATCTCAAACTCGCCCCGCGCCGCCTTGCGAAGCAATCCCAGTTCGCCCGTTTCAAGCTCCGCCATAAATCCCAAACGCCCAAGATTTATGCTAAGGGTAGGCACGTCGTACCGCGCCGCCTCGTTGGCGCACTTTAATATAGTTCCGTCGCCGCCAAGCGTAACCGCCATATCCGCGCCGTTAAACGCATCTGAAATGCTTGATATAACGGCGTTTTCCGGCGCGGAAGCGCACATATTTCCGGGTATAACCGTTTCGATATTCAGTTCCGACAGCCGTTCCGCCACAAGCTTTGTAAGCTCAAGGTTTACGTCGCGGAGCGTATTCGGCCACAACACCGCTTTTCGCATCATGTTCTTTCTCCCAATGAACCGTGCGCTTGCTCAACAAGCGTTTTCGGTGGTATAATATCGTTGACATTCTGGGTTTTTCTCATATATGAGAGGTATTCGATATTGCCCTCGGGACCGCGTATGGGCGAGAATCCGAGCGCGTGTACATAAAAACCCGCCTGTTCCGCGTTAGCGCAAAAATCCCGGAGAACCTGTATGTGGACGGCGGGGTCGCGCACAACGCCTTTTTTGCCGACCAACTCCCTCCCCGCCTCAAACTGCGGTTTTATCAGGCATACGGCGCGGCAATCCTCCGTGAGCAGCGCGTGAATTGGCGGCAGTACCAGCTTGAGCGAGATAAACGACAGGTCAACGGCGGCAAAGTCAAGCGGTTGACCTATGGTTTCAGGAGTCATATGGCGTATGTTCGCGCGCTCCATAAGCGTAACGCGGGGGTCGTTCCTAAGTGTCCACGCGAACTGCCCGTAACCCACATCCACAGCCCACACATGTTTTGCGCCGCGTTTCAGCATACAGTCCGTGAAGCCGCCAGTTGACGCGCCCGCGTCGAGGGCGTTTGCCCCGGCGACGTCTATATTGAAATCGGCGAGAGCTTTTTCAAGCTTCAACCCGCCCCTGCTGACGAATCCAACCGGGTCGCCGCGCACCGTTATTTCGGCGTTTTCGTCAACAGTTTGCCCCGGCTTGTCGATTCGTATTTCGCCGATGTATACAAGCCCCGCCATCACCGCGGTCTTCGCTCGCTCGCGGCTGACGGCAAGTCCTCTGTCCGCCATAAGCTGGTCGATACGTATTTTACTTCCCACAGATACCGACCACCCTTTTTACAATGCCCTCCGCGTCCAGCCCTATCTCCGCGCGAAGTTCTTCAACGGAACCGTGTGCGACGAACCCGTCAAGCGCAATCACAGGCATCCCGTAACGCCGCCCGACTGAACCGTTGACATATACTTCTTCCACAAACAGCGTTTTCTCATTATCGGGAATAT